>FRDC01002411.1_pt1 | contig 126277 bp, 205 predicted proteins | sample 1106171 | NCBI WGS metagenome assembly FRDC01 (sample SAMEA3930566, study PRJEB13176) | freshwater metagenome | biome: Drinking water system; feature: drinking water; material: water | place: Singapore | collected 2014-12-20 | reverse complement strand
AAAGAATGCCTAGAATTCCACTTAACTAGTAAGAAACCACAAAAGCCAGTAGTTAAACCCATCCCACCTAAGAAACCTGTAGATAGCTACAAGAACTACCCAATAGTCCGGGAGGATAGTGAATACATATATGTAGCCTTATCAAAGGGTAACTTATATAAGCTCCTGAACCTGGGGTTTGAACTGTTTGATAATTCAAAAACTGCTAGACTGAGTAAGAAGAGGATGCGTGAGACTATATAAGTTTCATCTTGACAAAACCCTTAAAACTGTGTAGGATTGAGGAATGAAAACAAAACCATTAAGAGCTAAACTCAATAAGCCTCGCGGGGAGGAAGATAGAAGAACTATCTCTATCCATGTAGAAGTATTGAGACTTCTGGGAATAGATCCAGATAAAGATGTCCAAATTGGGGGTCTTATCAATAAGATGGGTATAGAGATAACTTCTGCTCCAGATCAGTGTTGTGAAGAGTGTAGATGACTTATCATCAAAATTATATAGATACAGACATAAAAAAGTCTGGAGACTATTATTTACTTCCTATTCATAAGGATGTAGTTCATCTATTAGGATTGGATGAATTAATGTCTGGAAAAGTAAGAGTCAGAAAAGCTCCTGCGGGAGCTATAACTGTTTCTCCAGTACATACTAAGGAGACATGTAGATGTAGTCCTAAGTGTTGGAATAAATTTAAATAAGTCTGAGACTCACCCCTAAAATTCTGAGATTTAACTGGTTAAAGGATTCCTGGGCTGAGGTTGATTATATAAGTTTCACTTTTCTGTAGAAGTGCTGTCTAGCTTGTAACTGAGGTCCCACTAAGCTATATAGTAAAGCCAGATAAAAAACCAGCCTTTTCTCTACAATCACATATAAGGTACCCCATAGCCCCCTGGCGGGGGATGTAATTACTATACAGAAGAAATGCCTAATTTTTATATTAAGGAGGGTATGGGGGCTTCTATTATTACTATAGGGAATAGCAATATCCCCGGGGTATATACAAGGTATATATTTACCCTAGTGAAAAGCACTTACTATAGTTAGTAATACTAAGAGGTACAATAGATCCCAGAGGGATCTAAAGACTGATCATACATAAGAGATCTCCCGGGGTAGTGTTATCATCCTATGTCTAATCCTCATCCCCCTCAACCATTGCCCCGGGTGAATAACCCTGTATATACGTACCTGACGGGCTCGAACTAGGCGGGGGATAAGTCTATTCATATTAGTAAGTACCTCTCTCTCTGTATAGAAGATATACCCAGTATACAGGATATGAAACTTATATAACAGGTATGAATATAAGAAATAGTTAATTTGACAAAACTTCAAAAGTGTGGCCAGTCCCTAATTCATACAATTACATAAAGGAATAGAGACTAGTGATCAAGCTAGTCTCATTATAGTATAACCCTACTATACTAGAAATTTCTCTCTAGACTCCTATATCCACTATAGGGATATATGCTCTATTGTCAATGATAATTAATCTCCCGGCCCTCCCGCTGGGTTTACTATAGTTGTTAGTATGTATAGGTATAAGATAAGGGGCGCCCCGCGGCTACCCCTCTTGTCTAATTAAAGTCTGAGTATTTCCCCGTCTAATTCCAGGTCTTGTAATTCTGGATACTCAAATTTGAGATCTGCCAGTTCTGAATAGGCAATATCTAGGATATATTCATCTTTCGAGTCTGATTCGATGCCCCAGAGCCCCGCAGATTCGTAAGTTTTGGATGATCCAAGGCTTGATGAAAACTCCACAAAGACCTTGACTCCAACAAAGATGAATTCGTCTTTCATAAATGCAGCTTTTCTATCCTCAAAGCCTTCTTGATCCAGGTAGCTAAGGCTTGGATCTAGATCTGGTATGAGCTTTACAATTACTTTTGATGTAACCTTGACCTTATTTAGTAAACTTGTCATTTAATATCCCCCGGCAAATAGTGAAATAACCCTTATATATTTAATATAAGGGTTATTTATTGATTGTCAATCAGATTTAATCTTAGGGTCTTGTCAGATACATCCTATCTTGTCCATTAAATGGGAGATCTTGCCCTAAGTAGTTGCAGAATAGCTCCCCGCGCTTTTGAAATACTCTAAACCCTAGATTGAACTGGTTTGATGCCTGGTTCATCCGGTTTCTGGTTGTTACAGTATTCCACCCCCCAGTATTCAATGCTATCGAATCCTCATCAAATATGACTACCGGGGTCTCATGATATGTAATCACTGTACTAGGTTTTGGACCTAGTAGTAAGTGACTTACTGTAGTTTTATGTGATCCTATTTTCTGTAATGTTGGCATATATTTTTCCGATGTTTTAATAGGTATTATAGTGATAATCTTCTTTGATAACCTTTATATAGGCTTCTTGTGCCTGGTCTTGATCCCCTATAAACATAATAGATGCAATTGGAGGGGATATTTCTTGGCGCTCACTATGTATAACTATACATGAAACATAGCATACATTGGTATTTGTGAATCTAACAAGGCTATATCTCAGCCCCATTAACTCCATTTCCTTTAGTATAAGTATTGATCTTATCTTGTCCATAATTCCCCCCCCCCCCCTCTTTGTGGTTTTTGTATAGAGATCATAACATCGTCCAGGGACTAGTCAATCACATTTAATCTAGTTTATTTTCCTTAATTCAGCTTGACACTAGCCCAGTCGATCCCTTATTGTGGCAAGGGGTAAATCACTTTGGGAGATACTGATTTTATGACTACAAAGACTGAAAACCATGAGACACATTTAGTTAGCCTCTTTATTGACAATGATGAAGGCACTTATAGTTATTTCAAAGAAATAGCTGATCAGCTTCTATCTGAAATGGATCAAGATGATGCAGTACCTATACTTGCGGATGCCATTGAAGGACATTTTGATGAGGCTATGGAGTCTATGGAAATTGCCCCCGGGCTTGAGGATCTCTTTAGACATGCCCTGTCAGAGGTAGACTTTTACAGTATTGCCGAAGGTTTTTTAGAGCAGTGAATTTAAGGGGCTTTTCGGCCCCTTTATTTTTGCTATGTTCTACTATATGCCCTAACAGATATGGATACCAATTAGCCACAATTACATGCTAAAATTGGGGTCTCAGAACCATAAAGGGGGATTTTATGGACTTTTCACCATATCAAAGTAAGATATTTGATTTTATTGAAGCTGGAAAAGGATCAGCTATTGTCATAGCCGTAGCAGGTGCGGGTAAGACTACTACAGCTATTGAAGGTATTTCTAGGATGTCTGGCAATGTTATCGTTCCCAATACATCCAAGAGAGGATCTAACTAATGAAACTACAATTAATCAGCATAGTCGTTCATGGTGTCAGATATTCTGCCTTTATCCACATGTCAGGAAATAAATTGACATGGCAAGCATTATGTGATGTATTTCCAATACTCACTACTATCCCCCGGGGATCTACCTATACAATCGGAGGTTAAACTCAATGAAACTTAAGAAGAAAACAGTATTCCAGTTTATGAAACAAGCTTCTCGGGCAGTTACCCGCACGGTCTGGATCTGGAATTCCCCCGGGAGTAAGAAAGTACAAACAAGCTCCCCTATCACATTAAGCAAGTTAGGATATAACTACAAAGGAATTAGAATCTATTCTAAAGAAGCACTAAGGGATCTAATGGGGTTGACAACTCCCCCGGGGCATGATATGTTTGATTGGTAATGTGCCATGACACTTAATAAACCTCCCAATGTAATTACCTATCTCACGGGAGGTTTATTTTTACTATCTATTTACTATATTTATTAGTGAATATAGGTAAATAGAATTTATTCCCAAAGCCATTGAGCGAATTCACTAAGCTTATAGGATGTTACAAGCTTGTGATCTGGTCCTATAATCTTGTAAACTCTAACACAGTCTAGATCATAGATATATTGCTCTGTCATTCTTATGGCATCCTTAAGAGCCTCATTTAGACTTAAGGTAATATGGCTAAACCTCTCCCTACCTTGAGTACATGCAGTTATTCTATATCCAGTAAGCTTAAAATCTCCCTTGAGAGTTCTATCTACTTTCATACAAATATCCCCCGGAGTGGTTGTTAGTCCATTCTAGGGGATATTCTGCCGTCTGTCCAATTAAATCTTATGTTGCAAATGTTAATCCTTGTTCGAGCATGAGATTTTTAGCCTTGTCTAAGCCATGATTCAAGCCCATAGCATAAGCTATAATGAACTGGTTTAGCTCATACATGCGCCCGGCATCGCTTATCTCGGTAGCTACCTTACCATTAAGGAATAGAACAAACTTTGATCCATACTTAAACAGGGTGAAACCAAGCTCCCGGGAGGGATCTGACAATGTTTCGCTTACATCTTTTCTAAACTCTGTTACATTACAGTGTTTCTTACACATGATTAAATCCTCCATATCCAAGATGTATTAATACTAATCCCCAGGGAATTTAATGTCAATACTAATAATGTTAGCTAGAATACTTTACTTAAACCTCCCGGGAGGTTACAATATCTTTAGTTCAAGAATTGACCTGTAGCCAATCTTGATAGCTATCATGTACTAATAGCGAAAATGGGAATTACAGGCAGTTATAGGGGAGTTCTGACAAGCCCCTACCGGTGCCAGTAGTTAAGTTAACATCCCGTAGGGATATGGGATATCAGGGGCAGTACCGATCTGGCAAACAAGTAATAAGCCTAGTCAATTGACTAGGCTTTATCATTTTATTTAAAGCGATATCCCCATTTCTCCTTGATGAATCTATTATCATTATCAAGCTCTTTTCTGGATTCTTGTAACATATTAATAAGAGAGTCTATCCAAAATGATGTAGCATTAACTATGTCTAAGATATATCTGCTAGTGCTCTTAATTTCTTAGCCAGTTCAGGGAATTTAAGGTGATCACTCTTAAATTCATAATCATTCAATTCTTGCAGTTCACTTAATTTATCCATATATTTAGGGTGTGCTCCTAAATAATAGATCCAAATATTTTCAATCTTGCCACCACATAAGGATAAGGGCTTTTGATATCCTATGGGCATAATAGCCTCGGCTACACCATAGAAACAGAATTTATAGGCAGATTGGGGGTCATATACCTCCCGGCCTAGTTCATCCTCATACATCCTATCTTTATTGCAAAGCTGTTTAAACTCCCCTGACTCAAGCGCGGAAGCCCATCTATTCAACCTAGTTCTATATAGTCTCTCTAGCATTAAATTATCTCCCCATTCGCACTAACTAATAGCTCTCTGTTTTGAGCCCTTCTAATATATTTTGGATCAAATTGAAGAGAGCTTCCTATTTTAGCTAACCATGCTGACCTATCCTCAGAATTCGGCTGACTATAGAAATAATTGAATAGCTGTCCTAGTATTGCTCCCTGGGTAGCCATTATTGTTGATTGTTTCCAGTATAAACTCATTTCTATCTTCCCCCCCCCCCCCAAAGTTTTAGTAAGGTGGGAGGTTTATCCTCCCACTAATCAGCTACTCATAGTTTCCTATAAGAAACCACCCTATCTTCTCATGGGGAATATTAAAAGCGTCTAATGCCAACTTCAAATCATCCTTAGTGTTTTCAGCTTGAGATTGAAGAGCAGCTAAATCTACTTTTTCAGATCCATTATAAGTGTCTGCTATAGCATTTATAATAAATCTATCATCTATCTCGTAGACACTTATAAGCTCAACATTCTCAACAAGCTTAAGGTTAGACAACTTTGTTTCTACCTCCTCAAAATCAAAATTCTTATCCTTATAGTTAGAAATTAAAGCACCATGAACCAGTCTAGCTCTATCTTCACCCATAATGAATTACCTCTCTTTGTATTCCCCACAACTACACAATAACATTGACCTAGAAGCTTGTCACATTAAGTCTGTTTAATACTTAATAATGCCTAATATTCCCTCAGATATTCTTTTTCCTGATGCAAGTATCCCTGCTAATATGCCTGCCAATAAATATAGGGGAGACATAAAAGCTATAAATACTATTACTGATAAAGCTTTATAGAATAACGCTAATATCTTCATTACCAATAAATCCCCGTTTTTAGCATGTGTAACATGGTGTTTCTCTGAGATAGAAGCTCCTCCCGGCGCTCTTGAGTCAGGTCGAATTCGTCTAATATCCTCATTGTGGATACCAGTTTGATCCTAGTGGAGGGGGCAGAGCATATATATCTCTTGCCATGAGGCTTATCTCTCCGGGAGACATAATTAGACCTAAACTTAGCTAATTTCCTAAATATAGGTAGTCTATTCCATAGCTTAAGTGCCCCGGGGGTCAGTGCTAGATCAGCATATCTTCTAAATGTTCCACCAGTGCTATTAGCTCCCTGGATTGGCTTTTCCTTAACTATACTCATCTATCAATCCTCCAGACTCATTTTATGTTATCAATAGCATCTACCAGGGAGGTCCCACTACCTGACTTAGTTTCAGAGTCTATATAATATTTTCCATTGGGTAATTTGCTCAACTGAACATCCCACCCTGGGCCATCAACCAGTTTACAGAGTTTTCTCCACCTAGCAGCATCAAGCTTATCTAAATCTGCCTGCTTCTTATCTTGAAGCCTTTGCTCCTCAGCCCAGGACTGCTCTATTCTGTTGGCATTATCCCTGAGCTTATAGTAGTCATTTCTGCACTTTATACAAAATTTATATTTAGGACAATTGCATAATGGCATAGTTACATCAATCCTCTTGACTTATTAATACTAGCAACTAATTGTGGCTAATGTGTACCCTAAACCTCCAGTGAGATTAAAGATAGAAGCCCACTATTGCTAGCAGGCTTTATCTTACCTTGGGGGATCGAGGTAAATCTATTTGTTTCTTAGCCCACCTATACCTTTATCCTTTGTATAGGCGTCAAAGTCATCATAGTCTTTATCATTGAGAAAAGACTGTAAGTTCTTTTCAAAGTTTGTTACTAGCCCTGTAGCCTTGTAGTGAGGGATTGTATATGGTTCAGCAATGCCCCGGGAGCGATTATACTCTTTGAGGTCCTTCTTGCTGAGTAGTTCATGTGAGAGCCAAATTGTATCTTTACCCTCATGCTTAACCCAATTACCGAAGAATTTAATTCTCTTGGTATCCATAACTGCTACTTTGTTTCCATAGCCCTTAAACTCATAGTAGTCAGTAAATAAACTGATCCATTCTATATTATTATAGACCTGACTCAAGTGAGCTATAGCTCTTGTATCAGACCAGGGGCCCTGGGGCATAGGAGCTTTTAATTGAGACTCCATTAATCGTTGTTTCCATTCTCCCCAGTGTCCATTATGGAATATCACTGAATCTGCTTTTCCTTCTAACTCTAATCCCCCTCCTATTGGAAATGGATGAGTTAGTTTAGGCACTTCTCCACCTACCGTAGCTATCCTAAAGTGGATAACATGCGGGGAGGGAGTATTTTTTATTATTTCAAAGATATCCTCAGCATCTATGCCCTTCTTAAAGTTAACCTTACCAGCCTCCCTCCAAGCAATACCGCCACCATGGGGATTATCCCATTCAGCCTTATCTAACAATTCAAAATCAGGCTTTTCACTCGCTACTATAATAATGCACATTCCTTAATCCCCTTATTGAGCTACAACTAAGTCAGCCGGAGTAACAGTTACAGTAGTGTTACCACTAGACACTCTATATTCTGTTTTGATAGAGTTCTTAATCTTCTTAGCTAGCTTAGCACTAGCAGTATGTACTATTTCCAAATAAGTGTCAATACACTCAAGGACACATAAGACAGATTTAAAGATCTCCCGGGGATTATTAAGCCCATTGAATAGGCGTACTTCTAGAGTGCCATGCTTACCTTTACAAAAGTTAAGGTGTCTATACCTATCCGCTGATCCATTCCGCTGACGTTGATGATTGATGAGCATCTCAGCCTCTGTTAAGGTCTCTTCACTCTCACTTCTCTTGCGGTCATTTCTAGCACAATAGTAGTTTTGATTGTTAAATCTATTCCAGAATCTGGCAGATTTAATCTTATTAGCTTTGGCCCAAGCTTCTACATGAGTCCTAAAATAAGAATAGAAGCTAGGTTGCATTAACAAAGTGTAATCCTCATCCGATTCAAGAGACACGTGGATATGTAAGCCAGAGGTGGTGTTAACCTTGTCAGGATAGTATGCTTGAATGAATTCAGCCAAGTCCCGTAGGTTAGAGCACGGAGGGGATACTACTTCCCCCATGACATTACATCCACTAAACCCACTAAGAGATGCATCTGTTTTATAGTGGTTGAATCTATTTAATTGATATTTAAGAGGGGTATTTCTATCCTCTGGTGTAGTGTTTTCTAATATTTGACACTCTTCGTCCTCACAATCATGATTACAGTCTGAATAGCAATCTTCCCCGCAGTTATGTTGACAATCCTCATACCAACAATCACTATTTCTCATACTTCTAGCATATGCAAAATCACAATTGTGGCTACAATCATATCCGCCGGATTCTAGCTCTTCACACTCATCTTCACAATTATGTTGACAATCCTGGGTATAGCAATCCTCATCAAATCTACAATCATGTTCACAATTGTGCTCCATACAATCCTCTGAGCACTCATGATCACACCCAGTAGTAGGATTAGCCACCGAGGAGGCTCCTGTGTTTCTTAAGGACTTAAACCTAGTCCACCCTCCCTCTAATTCCACTCCTGCCTTAGAGCAGTACTTACTAATAGTCTGTTTTGTAGTAGTCATAACTCAATCCCCAGAGTGTTTTAACTGCCTTAATGCTAGCTCATGTTTCCTAATCTTTCAAATTAAGCGTTTTTAATGTTTCTCTCAATTCATATACTTGCTCCCAAAAAAACTTCGTCAGAGCAAAACTCCCCATCTATAATAGCTAAATAGCTATTAAAATCTTCTAGTACAAGCTTAAGAGCATCCTTAACTCCCTTTTGATAGGCTAATTGCTCCCCGGCATCACTAGATTCAATAGTGAAATTAGGAGGGAGACTCAACAACTTCTCATACTTATTCATGTCCAATTATGACTACCTCACCATGATTTTGAAACTTATCCCTAGGTCCTGGCCCCCTATAGTAATCCTTCTCTTTCTTTAAAGAGTGAGAGAAGTACAAAGGAGAATCAGGATTCTTATATAAGAATCTATTATCTATATTAATAGATTCTGCTACTACTTCCCTATACCTATAGCTATTTCCAATTTTAAGAGCTATTATAGTGTTATCTGGCAGATCTTTTATCTTCTCTTTTAAATCCTTAACTGTAAGCATATTTCCTATCCTCAATCCCCATACTGCTATTAGAGCATAAGCTCCCGGGAGGTTCAAGTTAAATCCAGTTAATATAAATAGAAGAGGTAGCCTATTGGCTACCTCCTTGCTGGCTCTTCCCGAAAAATTTAGACTTAAAGTCTATCTTGAACCAGATGTCGAGCAAATTGAACTACTTGCTTGATCTCATCCTTGGTCAACATTGTTGCCTTTTCAATGAAGGTACCACCGTCAGGATCAAGGCCCTTTTCTACTGTACCCTCACCTACATTGCCTTTACCGCTCATGAATACAGGTTTATTCCCATTTCTAAGATCAAAGGCATAGATATATGCAGTAGGATCGGATTGGACTACTACCATACCTCTTTCAAGGTCATCTACATCATAGTCCACTTTGCTATCCAGATTAGCAAGTTGTCTTTGGGCTTCTACCAAAGCTGCTTGTGCTTCTGCTACCTTGGCTTGCGCCACTTCTTGTGCTGTTGGCATAAAGTTATTTACCTCTTTATTGATTAACCAGTCTTTCAACTTCCCTATCATAAGGGTAGTAAGGGGTGGGAGTCAAGTAGTTTTAATATTTGACTCCCGGAGAAGTTTATGTTATGGACAATCCTCTATAATAGTTGAGAGAATATATCTCTCCTCTTCTGAGCGGGGATCTATACAAGAATAATCTTCTAAATCCTCTTCGATGCCCATGGCATCCATTTCTTCATTCTGTCTCATGATCCACTCATCATCATCTTCCCAAAGATCAGGATCATATACATCATCCCCGGGTGATTCTGTAGCATTAAGTAGCTTTTCAAAGCTATCAGCCCCTAGCTCCTTAAATGTAAGGAAATCATCCCACATACATTGCGGATAATCCTCTATAAACTTCTCCCAAGCTGCTATCTCCTCAGAACTAACCTTTGCATCTTCCACTTCTTTAAGAGTAGTTTTTTTGTCATCAAACCTATTCATATAAGCTTGATTAGTTCTGTATCCTCCTGAGTTACCATGGTGGTTGTTAGGGGAATATGGGGATCTGTCCTTATACCTGCTATAGGACCATTTATTCTCACCTGCACCAGTACGACTCCATCCATAGTCATCATAATCATACAGACCATGATTATAGGCAGTAGTTGTATTGTTAAATCTGGATATGCTATGGCTAAGCTTAGTTTTCTCGGTCAGATCTTCCCACTTGCCAATCATCATTGTCTTTTCGGGATCTACATCAAATAGATAAATCTTTTGGTACCCCTCAATGATATTCAAGATGTTAGGTCCATATACACCAGTTAACCATGCCATCGCCCGGGAGTCTGACCAGGGCTGATCAGGAAACTTAGTATGGAATTCAGGGATTGCCTCCCATACCTTATCTTGCCAATCCTTCCAAGTACCATTATGGAATAATACTCTATCTGATACTCCTTCAAGAGCTAAGCTCCCGTCAGTAGGAAAAGGATGAGTATAGGCGGGGGTACTTGGTCCTACTGTAGCTATCCTAAAATGAATAGCGAAGGGAGCACTCTTAACCTGAGTGATATCAAATACTTCTTGAGCAGTTAGCCCTTTCTTCCAATGGATCTTACCATTCTCTCTCCATGCGATACCTCCCCCATCTTTATTAGAGGATTCACATTCCTTAAGAAGATCCAAAGTAGGATACTCTTCTGTAACTATAATAATACACATTGTCTAAATCCCCCTAAAAATCATCATCGTCTGAAAATTCATAATCATCACTCAGGTCTCCAGCATAGGCATATTCTTGGTCTCTGTCAACCTGATTTAATCTTTCTTCTAACTCCCTTCTAGTACAAAACTCAGCAAAAGTCTCTCTAGAAGGAGAACTAGAGTACTCAGTAAATATATTCATATTAGCACCTGTATTTTGGGTAGATACTGCTGCTATCTCCCGCTCTTCTACAATAGGAGCTTCTATTATTTCCGGGGGAGTACTCATTTGTTCAAGTAGCTCCTCTGGAGTAGATTTCTTACGTCTGCCCCCTCTCTTCTTAGTCTTATCTGGCTTAGGGACTTCCCCGGCGGGGGTCTCTACCTTAGCAAAGTCTAGATTAGAGTCTATTACTGTAACAGTACAAGGAATAGACTGTATTAACTCTCGGATCTTCATTCTATTATCATAATATGATTCTGTACGCTTTTCATGTATATATGAACACATGGTAGCAGTAATGAAGTCGATAGCTCTAATCATTATATTAGGATCAGATATACCATGAAATATTCTAAATTCAATAGTCCCACGGAGCTTCTTACAGAAGTTAATATGGGCATATCTACAATCTGACTTACTTGTAACCTCTGCCTGTTTTTTAACATCATGAACATTCCTACCATGAAAACACTCAACTAGATCATTGGGACAGCAATATCTATTTTGCCCCGCTACTCTTGACCAGAAGGCACTGTGGGTCTCATCAAATACTTCTCTAGCCCACTTAATAAGCTTATATTTAAAGTAGGTATAAAACTCGGGGGACATTAATCTTGTATAGTCCTCATCCCTCAGTACACTTACATGAAAGTGAGTGCCACAAGAATTATTAACCCTGTCTGGATAGTATGTCTTAACAAAGTTAGCGAATTCTTCTTTTGTTGAGCAAGGATTAGATACACATTCTCCGGTTATTGTTCCTAATGTGGAATTAACTGATCCATCATGGTGATAGTTGACTAACACATTACCAGTTGGACATCCAATACTGACACACTCATGTATGCAAGCCGAATAACAAGCAGTGGCTGAGCTTCTATCAGAATATTGGGGCATAGTACATCTATGTACACAAGCCTTAATATAGCATGAAGCAGATCCACACCTATGAGTACAGGCTCTCCCCTCGTGATCTACACAGTCATGATTACAACGGGGGGACAAACAATCTTCTCCACATCTATGAGTACAGATCTTACGTCTACAAGATCCCTCCCGGCAGGTGTGGGAGCATCCAGTGCTCTCAAAGCGGGTCCAACCACCCTCTATTTCAATTCCAACCCTGTCAATATACTCTCCATATTCAAATTCAAATGGTGAAGTTGGCATATTCTCAATCCCCTAATTCCTTACTCTGCCAATATAACATTAACAATCCCTAATCTCAAGTTAAATAACATTTATTTTTGATAGGTCTATCAATCAAGTCTTGAGCCAATTTCTTAAAGAATTCAATGTCATTTTCATCTATATCTAAAACTATTCCATCTGTTCCTGACCTAAGAGCTTCATATCCTTCATCTATATAGAGATCCATAGATTTAAGTTCTGATTTAAGCTCACTAGTTGGCATATCAAAAAACTTAAGTCTTAGCTTATCCCAAAGGGCTTGTCTTTGCTTATTTGTAAGTCTTACATATGTATTAGATTGAAGGTATATAAGACACTGTTTAATAAATTCTATTCTCTCCCCCGGGAGGGATAGGTCAGTATTAGATGGCCAAGAACTAGAATCTCTTAGCAAAAATCTTCCATCTAAATGGAGCATATCGAATAAGTATTTGACTCTTGTATAGGAGTTTTTTTTGGTTGTTAAGGATGCCGTTGTAATTATATTAGATCCCATTGGTGTTTCATAAAACTTGAGTTTTAGTATAACACTTGTATTTTTTACAAAAGGACCATTGGCAGGTCTATGATCAAAATGGGTTTTTCCTAGATCAAAGATTACAGAATCATTAGGCATTATCATGCTCCCCCGCTGGTTTTGACTCTTCCATCCTAGCAAAGTCTAGGCAGGAGTCAAATTAACTGCTTTTAATATGTGCTTGCGAATATATCGTTTAATATGTCCTGGTTTAATCATCCAATCACTGGATCTTTTCCATTGACCGCGATCCCATGTATCCCAGGAAACTCCCCGGAGGTATGGATTAGAGACAAGATACTTCTTACCATTAGGGCATCGAATATCTGTGTACCCATTACCTACTCTATACTTATAGGTTTTCCCCTCGTAACTCACTAATCTCATTTAATCCTTCCCGCTCTTCATATTTTAAAGTCCTATTCATAATTTCAAAGTTGAGTGCTTCTATAAGTCCTGCTTGAACCTCTATGAGGCTATAGCCCTCTTGCTCATATCTATCTAAAAGAGGTCCAAGAATGCTAATTTCTCTATTGAAATCATGGTTTTTCATGAATTCTTTGGTGAATTTATATCTAGATCTAGAGTATACTGGCTTAAACAATGATGTACTCCTCCCCGGTCGAGGGATCTACATATTGTCCCCCGTAGATGTTAAGTGCCCTCCGCCACTCCAAGCCTTGCTCCTTAGCATAAAGATGAAGGCGATAGATATGAATAAACTCTTTCACAAGAGGGAATTGTTCATTAGGATTAGCCCCAGCGGGGACTTTTGCCACTCTTCTAAGCTGAATCATAGTCCTGCTCCAATAGTCCTAGCATTTCTCTTGCCATAAAACTTATTAAATATAGATTCTTTACAGGAATACACAACTACCTCTGCTTTTCCACTCTCAATAAGTGACTCAAGGACTAGGTAATCTCCCTGGGGGATCTCTGCTCTAGCATAAAATCCATACCTAATAACCAAACTTTCATCATCCTGATCAAGGTTTGAAACATCTACTCCATAGTCTTGTAGAACATCATAAAGATCTGAAAGATCTAAACTACCATCATTCTTAACTGCAAAGCATCTATTTATATACTGGTCGAACATCTACCAATCCTCTGTTTCAAAGCTTATATCTGGGTCTGATAGTTCAATAGTAGCTGAGAGGAGCCTCTCAAAGAATCCACACCATGGGGCCGACATCTGCATGATTTTTCCACTATCAGTCTTAATCCTTAGAGATTCATTGTCACACATAGACCTACTATCTTTAGGAACATACCAATCCTTACCTTGCACTCCTTTTATGATAGTTTGAGCTTCTTTATCAGTAATATAAGCTTTTAGGCTTCTCCAAAAACTGTAATGCTCCTCAATTCTCTTAAGATTGGCTTTGGCAGCTTCAAAATTTTCCCAAGTAAGCTCAAGAAATCTAGTTTTCTTCTCTGTGCCATAGCTGTTACCTGTCTGGTACTCATATTTGATTCTGTAAGTCATAAAGGAATTCCCTCCCAGGATGATCCTTATCTAGAGCTGATAAGTACAGGGGTAGATGGGGTGTAGTCTGATGCCTTACTATGAGTAGCCTTAGTCTGCTCTATCTCATTACAAAGGGCTAGAATCTGTCCCCCTGTACTCCAGGAAACGTCTCCCAATCATTTTGAGCTTATCGGTATCGAATTTACCTCCCTGGAGGAGTTTGATTCGCTGTCCGGTGATCCAGGTATCGATAGCTGCAAAAAATTTAGGATTACGAGTCTGTTTCATATTTCTCTTCATTTAGCTGTCTCCGTTAAGTGAATTCCATACTCTACACTTTAAACCAGCAGATCCTCTTTGTCAAGCTCAAATAATACGTCAATATCCTGTAAATGTAGGGGAATGTAGGTAGTCTCCCCTAAAGTCTCTATTTCTTCATCCCATAGTATGTGGTCTAGTGCATCATCGAAGCTACATTTATGCTTCTCCATATAAAGGAGTGCTATATCCTCCAAGGGAAGTTCGGTATAACCATTCTTATCTACTACTATGGACATGCTGAAAACCTCACAAAAATGTCAGGACCAACCCTGACACTTTCAATCTATGCTATTTCTTAAGATTTGTCAATCCCTAATGTCCTAAATGTAGGTGCCAGCTTAGCGGGGAGATGATAAACATGAACCCAACAGCCATAATATTCAAGGCAAATATATACAATAGGTAGAAAAAACAGAATCCTACCCAACTATTGATTACGATATCTCTCATAAAACGTATCTCCTCCATTCTAGTTAATTACGATATAGGCTCATTATTGAACAAGTGTTTACAAAATCCAGCCTCCTGGGGAGACACAATAATGGCATTTACATAAACTGTTTCATCTGCCAATTGGGGAAGGATAAGCGAACTATTGGCAGATCCCTTGAATACTCCCTTGGGGAGGGTATAGCTCACCCTTTGATGGGTATACAGCTTATTGTTCAAAGCATTTAGAAATGACTTCTCAAAAGGGCTGAATCTAGTGATGCCCCGCTCGCTTATAAGATAAATACCTACTTCTGTACTCATATGCCCTTCTTTATCATATTCTGGATAAAGATCCAGTTGTTGTAGCCTGCAATATATTTCTCAAGCTCCCGTTTGTTTACTGTTACTAGTGTATTTACAGGTCCGGCAGCTTGAGCCATATGCTTAAACTTAGCTGGTTTAGGCTCCTTCTTAATAGGAGCAGGGGAAGGTTTAAGTAGACTCATAATCCTATTGGCTACATCCTCAGGGGCTTTAATTAGTCCCCGCTCGATGCCCTCAAGTCTGTCATATGATATTCCCACTCTCTTAGAGAAAACCTCCCGGGTGAGCCTTTGAGACTTTCTAAGAGACTTTATCTCTTGACCAAAGGTACTAATCATAGCTCTAAGTTCGGGGCTAAACTTCTTACCACTAGGTTTTCTAGACTTCTTAGGAGCTAATGCTTTAAGGCTAGTGACTAGGTTGCTAGCAGCTACTCCCTTCTCCATACTTCTAAATTGGGAGAATGGTATTCCAAGAGTCTCCGCAGCCTTCCTTTGGGACATCTTAAGGGCTTTTCTAGCATTTAAAAGCTCTGTACCAGGAACCCCAGGGGTGCCCGCACAATCCTTAGCAAATTGGTGTTTATAAGCAGCCTTGCCCTTACGGATGAAAACCACCCGGGGAGTACCAAAAGTAATGAGGTTGCAACATTGAGCACATTCTAAAATCCTAGTCATCCTTGTCATATTCCTTAATTGTGTTTGATTGCTTCTCTTGAATATCGAGTTTATGTGTTTTATGGGCACCGCCTCTTGGTCCCCGGGGAGCTAATTCCCTATTAGCTTTTCGGTACATCTTCATTATCTGTCTTTTAGTGATTTTCTGCTTCTTAGCCATATTATCTAATTAGGTAGCCTTGAATCACTTTGAGGATGTCATTTTTATGCACTTCAAAGTAGTGTTCCTGTCTGGTTTCATCATTAATAGTTAAGACAGTAGCCCATGAATTCATATAGGATTGAACTACCCCAGTAAGCTTTATCTCCTGGAAGGGGCAAGCAATGAATTCTACTAGATCCCCCGGACTCATAGCTCTGCCAACTTCTGGAGAGTCTTAGCAAATCTTATATCAGTATCTTCCATAGCAGCTTTGAATTTTCTATCTCGCTCTTCAATTCCATCTGCCAAGCAAAGCAAAGATTGACCTAGAGTTCTCATAGAATCACAGGTGGCTTTGAGATCTGCATCTTTGATGCCTTCTGTATCACAATGCTCTTCTAGGAGCGCACGGGAGTCTTTGAGCTTCTCTACTAGCTCTTTCAGCTTCTTAGAAGATAATTCTGTATATTCATTACTTGTCATCTTTCTTATCATCCTCCTTAGGTCCAAAGGGATTAATAGGCTTAGTCTCCGGGGGCTTTTCTTCGTCTGTCATAGTACATCCTCTAATAGCAGTTTGCCTTCATACATTGCCTCATAGATAGCAGGTTTTAGATAAGGATTAAGTCTTACAAGCAATGCCGCACAACATACTCTAACCTCACCATCTACAATATAGGTCACATTATAGTCCTTTAATTTTGGACCCTTACATTTAGGTAGAACTTGCACTATTTCGATTGACATAGTTTTTCCAGTCTTTCTTCATTAGCCTTTTCCATTGAAAGAGCTAATTCTTTCAGTAGATCAGGAACCTCCTCGGGAGATCTATCCTTAGCACTCTTTTGAGACTGCATTGTACTAGAGAACTTAGGCTTAGATCCCTTCTTATCTTTCATACTGAGAGAGCACTCGACTATTAAGTTGTAGTCCTTACCCCATGAGGAGGCATTGTTATCTATATAGTACTTTGCTTCTCTAAATGTGCTAAAAGTTCCTACATACTCCCCGCCACCTTGAGCACGAGTTTTACCTCTTCTATTCATTACATAAACATCCCATGAAAGAGGTGGTTTTGGCTTGGATTTTTTAACAGCATTTTGAGTATTTATTAGTAGATCAAAAACTGACCCGACATCTCTAATAGGCATTATCTATTTCCCCCGTTTCTTCTTGGACCACACTGGATTAGCTATATAAGTTCCATATCTAAATTCAATAATAGCAGAATCTTTGCCACTAAACTGATCTAAAATAATCTTATCTTCTTTAGATAAAGGGTTTTTAGGATTAGCTATCCAAGTTTCTACTATCTCAAATGTGTCAAGAGTATGATCTGGATGATCCTCCGGAAGGGTGTATCCAGTACATCTTAAGTTATCTACAGAAATTAATACCTTTAAGGTCTTAGTCCCCGGGAGGGCTGTTTTCTTATCATTATGGGAAGAAATGAATCCTTCCATCAAAATCTCTTGTTCCATCCAGTGCAGTCTCCTTAGTTCAACTGCATTAATGCTAGCTTAATTCCATCTCATTGTAAAGTTAAATCGGTTTAATCTAGAATAGTAAGGGACACTGATATAAATATATTTAGTATTGCAAAGATTAAATAGACAAAAGCACCTTCATCCCACCCCTTTTTAATCTCTGTTAAGGATATGACAAGTATCAAAATCGCAATAGCACCATATCCAATAGAGCAGAATTTATTAAAGCTCATGCTTTAATACCTCTTCTCCATCTGGCACCCCAGACTTCTTATTAATATAGTCCACCCCTGATTGGATCTTGTTTCTCATATCTAACCACCATTTCTGGTTCTCTTCTGGCTTAGCTTCATATTGGTTAGGGTGATTATAGTTCCCTACCATAAACTTAGGGAAGGTTTTAAGGAATGGGAACCAGTCCATGGCATATTTAAGATAGGCATTATTTATAATGTTTGAGTAGATAGAGTGCTCATATCCATATCTCCCCGGGGCTATTGGGTAATACATGCACTTTTCGACTACATCCCTAGTCATATAGAGCATCACCCCCTGACTTCCATTTGTAAATATAGTTTCAGGCTCTATATCTGTTTTCCCCTTGATGGGGAAGGTGTCAAAGAATCCACCTCTTGCTCCTTCAAGGGAGCAAGACATTTCTCCAAGATATCCCATTGTATGAGGCCACCCGGCAGCAATGCACTCCTCAAATAATCCAGGAGCAGTAAACAACATGTCATCATCTGTAAGAATAAGGTGGGTATAGTGTTTCTGCTCTAGGAAGAATCTGATTGCTCTGTTCTTATTTCGAGCGATCCCAAGATTGGAACCAGTAGTGTACAATAAGCCCTTTTGAGGGTATTCAGCAAATACTTCTTTAGCATGTCCATCGGCATCATCACAAATAAGAATGTCACAAGTTTCTAAATAATCATTCTTTATAGCTGAATCTAAAAACTCCCTCAGGGCTCCATTCTTGAGATAGGTACTTACCCCGATTAGAAATTTATTCGTCATTAATTACTCCATTGGGAGGTAGGACAGTGGCGTATCTGCTTTCGAGCTTAATCATTTGTTTGTGAAGCTTGCGGGGGCAGATCATCTCCCCGGTCTCTGCATGTTGAGCAATGAGTGAATGTAGACTCTCAAATCTCTTGGTCAAGTTGTATACAAAATGACCCTGATCTCTGATTACTCCAAGTAGTTCATTAGTGGCTTCCATAAAATCTCCTTAATCTATATAGAAATATGATAGAAAATTAAGATTAAAATGTCAATAGCCCTATTGAATACACATAGAGTCTTGCCAGACATGGTTTTCCAGGATCCATGAGATAGCTGCACCGTGCTCTATTTCTTGAGGTATTTGATACTTTGTATAGTATTTATCTTTGGATCTCCCGAGCCTGTTTCCATCATAACTCCCGGAGGCACTAGTCCACCCTGGGACTGCTTCAATGAAGGATCCCTGGTGGTAGATAGGGACATCTGCTACAAAACAATTAAACCCTGCCATGAGGGATCTAGCTATATAGTCGTCATCTTCAAAAGTACAAACATAAGCCCCCTCCAGGAGTCCTACCTTCTGTAAAACATCCTTATGTATAAACACACAATAGAAGGCAAACTTATTGTGAATGGGGCTGAATTCCCCAGTCCCCGGGGTGAAGTCTAGTTCATTGACTGCTTTGGCAGTAGTGACCCCAACCTCTTTAGTAATTTGCATAAAGGTTTCATAGTCAGGGAGTTTACAATCTTGATTAATCAGGATAGCAGAGTCCCCCGCCTCTCTTACTTTCCTTAAGCCAAGATTAGCATTTCTGGCAAAGTTAAGTCTGTTGTACTTATTAACTACAGACTCTATAAATGGGTACTTCTGCTCAAAGTATTTAATGAAGTCTGATTCACAGGCATCGAAGCAGACAATAGGACTTAATTGAGGGAAGCAGGGAGAATCTAGAAGTCTTTCTAGTTGCTCCCTGGAGATTTTTCCTTTAATATCAGTTACGGGGATTACTGCTCTAATTAAGTCCATTAAGAAGTTTCTCCACTAACATTACTATTTGATCTCTAAGTTCATTTTTAACTTCTGGTTCAGGCTCTTGCTCTGGTAAAGGAGGGACGGGAGGCAAGTTATCTTCTACCACTAATTCCACATGAATTTCTCCTCCACAGGAGGTTGAGCGGGCACAAGCTACTTCTATTGCTTCATATACTAAATGAGCTAAATCACCTGGATTATCCACACTATCCCAACATCCCTCCAAATACCCGGTGGCATAGTTAGATCCTCCCCCGGAGGTTATGAATCTGTCAAACTCGTGAGCATCCCCAAAACAATCACAATGAAAAATCCTATCTTTAGAAGCTACTACTAGCTCTATGAAGGTCTCATTAGTAGGATCATCAAAAGCCTCCTCGTATCTCTTGCTCAATTCCTGAAAGAATACAGAGGCAAGGACTCTTGCATCAGAGGCACTATTTAAATGTAAGTAAGGACTATTAAGGAAATCTGGATCTCTAGCACAATCTTGTAATACAAGTTTAATATTGGCTAGTCCTGAAAAACCAACTATGAAAGTAGGGAACTTGATAAGTTTGCTCTTCTTGGATTCAATAATCTCTTCCCTTACAGTGAGTCTACTATCACTCCCAATAACCGTGTAGGTCTTACCATTGAACTCTTTCTTGGCCGCTACTATAATTGTCAAAGTATACACTCCATTAGTTCTCTGGTAAGCTTTGAGTTTTCACTAAACTTGCCATCTAGAATATTATAATGGCTCTCTAGATAAGAGAGCAAAGTTTTAAGTACTTTAGGTTCTGTAGTCCCCGCTGACTGAAGGAACTTGGTTTCGCAGTCTCTGGTTTGAGTTAATCTTATGATTCTGTCTTTTGCTTGGAGCAAAGCCACAGGGGAATAATCATAGGATAAGAAGTAGGATAATCCAGAAGCATCTAGGTCTACTCCCATTCCTGACTTCTGGCTATATGTACCTACTATATACTGGGCCTCCCCTGGGTTGAAGGGGAAGTTATATCTCTCTTTAAGCTTAAAGAACTGATCCTCTTGTGCTTTATTCTTTACTCCATTGAAAGCCCATACAGCTAAATCTTTCATGTTGTCAGATACGTTACCAGTGTAGAGCACTGACCCCGGGAGCTTCTTGTGTAAGATATCTGTCCCAGGGAGAAATCTAAACCAAATTACAGCCTTTTCCCCCGACCTCTCTTGAAGCTCCTCAAGTAGATAGTCAATCTTTCCTGACTCCTCTACCTCTGGAAACAGAGTGTAAGCCCCTTCTGCCATTTGAAGGAGACGGAGGGTTTTGGTAAGAGGATTACCATTGTTAATCTTTAGATCTTCAATAACCTCTTGTTTTATATCCTTATATAAGCTAGCCTGCTTTCTAGTCATATCAACAGTAACTATCTCAACTGCATCCTCAAAACCAAGGATGCCATTGCTAGTTACTCTGACCATAATAGAGTCGAGCTTTTTCTTAAGAAGTCCTTCGTTCTTAGACTCTACCTTTATAGGTTTATAGAAGGAATATGTGTTCCCATACTTATCAGTTCTTTTTATCTCTACGTTCTTGACTACCTTCTGGTATCTCTTAATGAACTGTGCTTTCCGTCCGGCGAACTTAGGATCCAGTAGATAGAGAATATGATAAAGGTTTTCAACTGTAAGCCTAATTGGGGTCCCACTGAGTCCCTGGCGGGGAGCATCTGGGTTCTCTATGTTTAGTAGAGTATGGACAGCTTTACTTATATTAGCTTTGGGGTTACTTAAGATATGAACCTCATCTATAATGAAGTGATCTATAGCTAAGTTCTGCCCTGTTAGTTCCCGAGCCATCTCATAGTTAGTAATGATGATATGAGCATCTTTAAGCTCTGCTTGCAGCTTCTTTCTCTTGGCAGGGGATCCCCTATAAACAAAAGGATCAATTCCACATATATCTTGAATCGCTGCTTTCCAGTTAGATATAAGTCTCTTAGGACAGATAATTACAAGTCTATTAAATCCTATAGATTTAGCTCTTACAGTAGATGTTAGAGTTTTACCCCCGCCCATGAAGAATGAGCAGAGTAAAGCTTTCTTTTCATGATCTACTCTGGCATAATACTCTTGATGCTCCCGGAGGATCTTCCCATCTAAGGAGTCAAAGAGCTTTCCCTTATAAGAGGGTAAGTCATCTATACAGGCATTGGACTTAATCCACTGGTCAATTACAGGAATTCCATCCTCATTGACCCTAATATCCATAATATTAAAGGAGGATAAAACATCCTCTAGTTGATCTCCGGGGAACTCCCAACATTGGAATTCATCATCCTTAAATATAGGTTTCTTATTGGGAATCTTAATTAAGATATCCCTATCCTTATTATAGGAATCAGTGTCCTCTGGAACCGCCCGGAAGGTCTTACCTTTAGGGCTTATTGTTAGCTTTATTGGCATTAAGCATCATTTTAGTTAGAGCATTGGCACTATTTTTATAGATTTCTTGGATGGCTCCAACCATATTTATAAGTTCTTTGGAGTTAATAATAGGGGCATCAGTCGGAACTCTCATTGGTCTCATTAGAGGATGAAGTCTTAAATAGTCAACTCTAAAGAATCCTCCCTTGTAATAATTGACTGTGCTTGCAGTCAGCACCTTAGAGGCTCCAGGGAGGTTTAGCACCTCTTTAACTACTTCTCTAATTTCTCTACTTGGTCTAGATTTATTAATTTTCATAATTTCTTTATTTTAACACACTAGGAGTAATTTCTACAACAGCCCCAGCATCCTCCAAAGACTCCATAATTTGTACAGCCCTATGCTGATCCACTTTATCAAATAATACAGATGGGGGACTATTTACAAGAGTTGAAATAGTGGTTTTGCTATGTGAACTAATATTGTATAGGGTGTTAATAATGTTAAGCTTAGCTCCTGGTGGCACCTCTGTTAATACAATGTCACAAAGCACTGGAAAATTCACCTTATGGATGTTAGCCTTTTCAGATAGCTGAGCTAAGACTCTAGCTTCTGTAGCTTTAACATCCTTTATAGTCATCTTGAGCAGGATAGACATCTGCCTGTCTGTTCTTTCCTCCCCGTCAAGGAAACCGAACTTAAGTCTAATAAAGTCTCTGTCTTTCTTAGTAAGGAAGTTAAGGAGATAGGCTACATATTCCTTATCTGCTAAGGACTCTGTATGTTCGTCCGGGAGAAAGTGCTCATCTACTATATAGTCAACCATAGAGAGGTTTTCATCCTCACCGGCAGATTCATCTAAGGATACATGCTGATATAGCATCCGACCTAGCTCTTCTACTTTATCCTTACTAATTCCAAGGATCTCAGCCAATACTGTAGAATTAGGGTTTTTGTTATGGACCTCAGAATACTTTTTATATGCCTTCTTAACAGCAGTAATCTCAGCCAACTTATTGGCGGGGATCTTAATAATCCTGCCTCTCTTCTCAATCACCCGGCGAATTCGTTGCTCTATCCATCTGACAGCATAGGTAGATAGTTTAAGGTTCCTATCTAACTCAAATTTCTCAACAGCCCTAATTATCCCTGTGGAACCTTCTTGGACTAGATCCATAAGAGGAACACCCTTATCCATAAACTTCTTAGCCTTATGAACAACCAAGCGAAGATTTCTCTTAACAAGTTGATCCATAGCTCTCTTATCCCCAGCTTGAGCTTTGGCTATGAGATCTCTTTCTTCTTCTTTAGTAAGGGTTTTTAAATTCTCCACCTGTTTAAGCAGGGGTTTTAAAGAATCTATTTCTTCTTTTCTTTGGTCTTTGTCTTTTTGCATCTTGGCCTTGTATTGACACTATAAATATCCATAAGCTGCTCCCGGGTAGCAAAACCCATCCAGTAAGATAGGAGCATAGCCATAAACTCTGAGTCCACAGAGCATACTTGTCCAATCTCTCTATGACCATGGGAGACCAGAACTACCTGGTCAGTTAGCTCCTCAGCATATTTAGCCTCTGTAGCTTCCAGAAGTTTTCGAGCATACTGCTTCTTAATCCCAGTAACTTTAGCTCTAAGGGCTCTGTTCTCTTCCCACCCGTGGATAGAGTGCTTAGAGTCGGATATGAGCCAATCATGTCCTTCCACCCCAACATCATCATCAGAGATAGAATAGTTGCCCATTCTATTCTTTCTAAAAGCTGGAACTAGGTATTTCTGGAGGGTTTCAGCCCACTTCTTTTCACTATCTTTCCAAGCTGTCATTCTTCACCTTGATGGCAATAACATTTCTCTCATCTACCCTCTCTACATAGGGGTCATCATAGTCATTAAGCTTTTCTCCATCATAATTAAAGACTAGGATAATATCTCCCTTGGAGATTTCAGACTTATGTGTATTTTCTCCACCTTCATTGGGCTTGCCATCATGTACAGCAAGAACTTCACATTCTCTATTATCAAAGTCCTGAACATCTGGAAGAATGATTATCCCAATCTTATTAGCTGGAGGGAGCCTCCTCACTATAAGAAATGGATAAACTGGTTTATATTTAGGCCAATCAAGCTTGCTCAACTTGTGCTCCTTTAGGGGTAAAAAACTTTCATCTTGTAAGATCTGTCTACAAGGCTTCTATAAATATCTGCTCTAGCCTTAGAATGAAGCTTTTCTAGTCTGTTGTTTTCAACATATTCTAGCGCCCCCTCTCCAAGTTTAGTTCTAAGTTTTACATCTAGGATTAAAGCTTCCATACACTCTTGGAACTCCCGACCGTTTTCATACATTAAGCAATTCTCCCCATGGGTGAAGGATCTGCTGTATGTAACAAAGCTAGGAAGTACACATGGAATTCCCCAGGAGGCTAATTCCACAGCCTTAATATCAGACTTAGCCATGTTGAAGATGTTCTTATCTAGGGGAGCTATGCCTACATCTAGATTCCTCAAATGTTGCATATATAGGTCGTATTCAGAGGTGGGAATATGTATATTTCTCTTTCTGAATTCTTTTCCCTTCCTATAGGTTTCATGCTCTTTATAGAAGAACTCATCCCCAATATAGGTAAACCAGCATCCATGGGTGATTTTGTTAGGGGAGATTGGACCTTTGGGGTTCTTCCCGCTGTACTTATCGATTAGCTTATACCAGTAGTTTTTGACTGTATTAAAATCCTTGCCCTGGTGGGACGGGGTGCCCGTATACCCTATTCTTGCAGTGGAGACAAGGCTATTATTTCTTTCTACATCTACATAATAGGATGGGATGGTAATCATCCTGGTGTCTTCCATCATCCTTATCTTAACCTGTCCATCTTCAATAAATTCGTGTTCAGCACTGTAATGTCTAAAATGCTGAACATTAAGAACATTATTCTGGAGAACATAGATTTCTCTATTATAGGGTTGGAGGGCTAATTTAAGCTCTGGAGTGGATACTGTTACAGCAGAAGCCATATTGATAATCTGTTTATAGTCTTCCAGCGCTGCTTTTCTGAACTCTTCTAGCTGGTGTTTAGGTGGATTGAGTCTAGCTATCTCCCCGGGGATAATGCTCCAATAGGCAGGGTTATCACTTTCCAGGTCTAGGTAGTTATCATCTGTCTCAAATACAAAAGGTACTCCCATGAAGTCACAGGCATCCCGGAAGGCTTTAGCTATATCTAGTCTGTAGCATCGTTGTAGGATTACTAAGTCATATCCAGAGATCATATCAATCATGACCTCTATTTGAGCTTTCCCTGGGAAGTTAGGGAGGAAGGGAATGTGATTAGTCTCAATCCCTTCTCTTCTTAGCTCAATGGAAGGAATCTTTACTCTGTAGGTGTAGCAACCACCAAAGTCAGAGACAATTGTTAAAACTTTCAGAGGCTCAATCCTTATATACTACTATAGATAGTATAGTAGAAGATTAAGATTTATGTCAAATTATTGAGCTTGCTGCTGTTGAACTAGTACTTGTGATAAAATCCAGCATATTGCAAAGTACTTAAGAGCTAAGCATTTGGGGTTTGAAAGGCTCGTATCAGGCTCCCCTGGGGACTCTGTTTCATATGTTCTTAAGTCATGGAAATCTACTCTATCCCCATACATATATTGAACATATACAGAGTTGTTCCAATTAGAAACATTATCTACTCCATATACTGGATAGGTTGGAACTCCTTCATGGTTTTCCCATATGCTCCCGGCAATGTGGACTTCAGGGGTATTTCTAATAGATCTCTTATAAACCACCCCGGCGAAGCAGGCTTCCTGGCATACACAAACAACCTTGTTCTTACCAAGCCTATCTATTTGATTAAGAACATATCCCTCAGTAGCAAGATAGACGACCGGGAGGTCCTCTGAACCTCTATTAACTTCTTGAACTATTGCTAGGTATCCATCATCACTGCCATGGCAGTCAATATCAATAATTACAGGTCTTTTACCAGATAACCTCTTGACCTGGGTTATGAACAGTTTAAAATCATTCCAATTGCCAGCAGTCTGGATATAGTCTGGATCTTCATTAGCCCAGCACTTCTCAAATCCAGGATTACAGTATACAGCAAGGAATGGGTCAATCTGCTGTGAATCAGCTTGAGCAGGAAATTGACAAAATAGGAATATTAAAAGGGCACAAAAAATCTTCTTCATGCCTGGATTGTACTAAGTTTTATTAAGACTTATTTAATAATTCCTTGAGCTTCTTAAATCCTACAATCCAGAATGGTTCTCTGATCTTATCAACTAGTAGGGTAGAGCCTTGTCTTAATTGAGGATACTCCCACTGGTGATAGACTCTCCAACCATACTTGTTTATTACCATATTGGACTTATCGATAAAGTCTTCCATCCAAACTGATCCATGGTCAGCATAGAGCTTAACTGGCTTTCCCGACCACTTAAAGATGAGAGGAAATACTAAGACCTTAAGAGAATACTCAAAATCAGGATCATTAAGCTGAATACTCTTAATCTGCTCCGGGGAGGGTAGATAGTAGTCTTCCTCTGGAATTAAATCTTTATCATCCACTATAAGTTAGATACTTCCTAAACCAGTGTGGGGAGTCATAGTTACTCTTATGGTAGATTACTTTACCTTGTATGTCAATAATTAGATCTAGAGGTTCCTCCCGGAGACATAGAAAATCAGCCTCTTTAATAGCTTCTTCTACACTATTAAAGGATCTAACCTTACCCCGGAGGTTAACTCCATTGACAAATACTCTAAGACTAGATCTTACCATTTACTAGAACTCTAGTCATACATTCATCTAAGGAGTAGACTGATGCACTTAACCAGGATCTAATCTCATGATCTGGTATTACCTTATTAATCCCACAAAGAAAAGGTCTATGCTTTGATGGTTTTATAGCCATCACTCCTATTTCCATATCCTTCAATTTTTGAAAATTCTCAATTACTATTTCTTTAAATGGTGGAAAATCATCTCCATAATAATTAACTTCTAAGTAGGTTTCATCACATCCCATTTGATAAACACTAATATTATCTCTGTATTTACCAAATATATTCTCTACTTGCCTATAAAATCTATCTTCTGACAATTCTGCTTCTTTTTTAATCTTCTTTATGTCAGTTATTTTCATTTCAGCCATCCTCGCTCTTTATATCTTCTAAATAATTCTTCTGTTGCTCTCCAACAAGGGCAAGACATCATTGGCCCCGGACCATCCTCCCGCCGGGATCCACAACACCTCATTATTGATTCCAGTATCTGTTTGGTAGTTAGCTTGTTCCTATACCAAGACTTTATATGATCCATGTTCCCTGGACCTTTACAGCTATCATCTCTCCCACATGCACAAGTCATTAGCTCTCCCACATACTTAAAGATTTCCCATAGAACAAGTCTCCACAGCCATATTCCCCTCTTAGATATCTACTCTCCTTCTCCATATTACACATTGCTGCCTCATTTGAAGAAATATTATTATGAAATAGAGTATAGTTTTTAGCCCTATTCCAGAGCTTATCTAAAACTTTAAGCCTTCCTAGTATATACTCATCATCAGAGTACATAGAGTATTCTCTTCTTATATTTTTGGCATAGCTACTGTAGTCTAACTTCCCGGAGGCTAAGATAGCTAAATCAGCATTATTGAGGATATGGGAGGCCTCAGTGAAAGCGACTCCGGGGGAGTGTGTTTTTGTATTAGTGATAAGGGTATAGCACACTCTCTTATCATAATCACTGAGATTAGGAAAATCGGAGAACAGCCTTTCTGTGCTCTTTACTTCATTATCATCCCGGGTGGGATCATATACTATGCCATGGTAAAAAGCACAAAGCCTAATCTGCCAGGATTCTTTCTTTACAGCAGCTACAGTATGGATGATATGTCTTAGATTATGGTAGTGTCTGTGTGGTTCACTATAAGACCTGACCAATCTTTGCCAGGGGTTGAATCCATCCCCGGGGAGCACTCCCATATCCTTCATAAGTGGTCTCCACAAATGAGTTAGTAGTGTTCTTCTAATTAGCCACTCGTTTTTCATACAATTAGTATGTATTGTTGAAGGCTTCTAGTCAAGTTAAATAAGAATGGCAGAGAGCACCGGTACCGACCCGGGGGCTATAACACCTGCATACTAGTTTAGCAAACTAGTCTCCCACCTAGGGAACTACTCTCTATGGCGGGCAGCAGAGTGATCGAAACCCCTACTCTCATAGTCATCCTAGTTTTCAAGACTAGTTGCTGTCCAACAGCAATACTGCCCATGTTTTAAAAATTGGGGTGTTTAGTGGTAATCGAAACCTACGCTACTCCTTTCACAGAGGAGTGTGCAACACCAGTACACTATAAACACCATATGGTCTGAGTGGCTGGTACTGCCCCAACGCCTGACCTTTCCAAAAGGCCAAGACTACTTTTATCCTACACCCAGATATTCTACGACTATCCCCTCGCGGGGGAACTATGGTAGAAGTTGGATGGGGAACTCAGGTACGATCTGAGACTAAACAAGGGGTCAAAGCCCTCTGCACTGCCAATTATGCTATTCCCCAGTGAATTAACTGGACCTCTTGATAATTGGTTTTGCTGGTAGTCTTTGCTTTTCATTGTTTTATTTAAAATTGGAAGCGTGTATGGGTATCGATCCCATTTTGTTCCTTTGAAAGAGGAGGGTCTTAGCCAGTAGACGAACACGCCATGTGTTCTCCCGGGCTTTTGTTCCCCGGGGGCTAAATTGTCTCTCGCTCTTCAAATGTATTCATACAATCTATTATACTTCTTATATATTCTTTGTCAACTATAAAATTGGAGGACATACTAGGAATCTCACCCAGGTGCGCGGGGTTGCAATCCGCTGCATAAATACTCTGCCATATGTCCGTGGTCCCCGCCCCAGAATTTGAATCTGGATCTACTATATTTTGAGTATAGCTCCTCTACCTGTTGGGATAGACGGGGGAGTGGTCGGAGCGGCTGGAGTTGCACCAGCGGTGTTTACCGCAAGGGTACCGGGGTTACAGTCCGGGGATATCGCTGCTAATCTTACACTCCGATATGGTGCTAGACAGTGGATTTGAACCACTACTATGGAGGTTTTAAATCTCCCGACTCTGCCGTTGGTCTAGTCTAGCTTGGTGCCCCAGGAGGGATTTGAACTCTCACTTTGCCGCTTCTAAGGCGGTTCTCTCTGCCAGTTGGAGTACTGAGGCTTGGCTGCAACGGGTGGGATCGAACCACCGACCTTCTGATTAACAGTCAGATGCATACTACCAACTGAGCTACGTTGCATTAAATTGTAAGTATTTTTCTCCTTATAAATAAAAAGACAGCCTTTATAAGCTGTCAAAGAAGTACTCAAGTTTTAGTCTTTGTAAAACCTAAGTACTTCCTTTTAAATTGAGGCAATAATTAAACATTTGTTAAAGTTATCCTTAATTGGCGCGGGATCTAGGTAATGCTCCCAGTTGGGAGGATTTGGAGTTCTCCTGCCTTCTTAAGGCAATCCCACATATACTTTCATTATACATAATATAAGAGGGTTGTCAACTATAAAGATGGTAGAGGCGCTGGGTAATGCTCCCAGACACGGCAGTTATCTGCTGCTCTTTGGCTTATAAGACCAACGATGCTCTTTACATCACGCCTCAGTATGGACCTCCCGGAATGAGTTGCACATTCACTCCCCGCTAATCAGGCAGGTTTTCTGCTGTTAAAATACAGGAGGATGGTGGGTCTGACAGGCTTCGATCCTGTGCGCCTCTCCTTAAGAGGGAGTTGCTCTACCAGCTGAGCTACAAACCCATGGACCCCTACAATAGATTTAAACTATTGACCCTCCCGTTCGAAGCGGGGCGCTCTGTTCACTGAGCTAGTAGGGGATGGTGCACACACCAGGCAATGATCCTGGACGCTTCCGCTTAAAAGGCGGCTGCTCTGCCAATTGAGCTACGTGTGCATGGAGCCGGATGCGTGGACTTGCGCCCGCTTGCCATCGTTACAAAGGATGGAGTTTACTACATAACCTAATCCGACATGGGACCGCCGAGAAGATTTGAACTCCTGACTCTGTGGGTAGAAACCACAAGCTCTGACCAGACTGAGCTACGACGGCATATATTCAATTTTTAGTTTTAGTTCTCCTATATAAGGAATATGGTGGAAAGGATCAGAATCGAACTGACCGCACAGATATTGCAAGTATCCATCGCCTGCCTTGGCACATGCCTCCCCAGGTGGTAGTCTAATTAGGAGTTGCACCCAAAACCCTCTTCTTGTAAGGAAGTCGCTCTACTATTGAGCTATTAGACTATGGTGTCTGCAACTGGAACCGCCCCAGTGTCTCTTGCTCTTCAGGCAAGCGTATGAACTAACACTACCCTACAGACATGGCCCTGCTGCGGGGTTACGCTCCCCGGCCTCACCCGTGACAGGGGTGAATTCTACTATTGAAATACAGCAAGATATTCAGTTGTACTTATTTGTTCTCCTATAAACTAAAATCCCCATTTTGCTATTAGACAGAATGGGGATTTACTACTTTAAATAACTTAATATTATATAGTTACAGTAAACATCCCCGGGAGGCTCGTCTATCGGCCTTCGCGGTAAAATCTTTAACTGTAATCACTATGGACATCATTTTAAGCTATTTCCTTTAATTGGAGCGGGACAGGAGATTCGAACTCCTACTAGCTGCTTGGAAGGCAGTTGTGCTAGGCCGTTAAACACTAGTCACGCATCTGATTCTTTTATTCTACCTAACTTCTTTTAAAAAGTCAAGCCTTTAAATTGGTTGCCAGCGCCAGTACTGCCCTGGTCCGCGATGACGGCTTATGAGACCGTTGAGACTCTTTTTCTCCATGCTGGCGTTAGTGTGCCTGCTGACCCGGCTCTTTCCCATTTAAGGGTTGCATCCCTATTCCGGGAAGCGGCGGGGCTAGACTTACAGCACTTATCCTCATTAAAGAGGACTCCACTAAGAGGAGGAATCGAACACTCCATCGAGGGCTAAATACCCACATTCTGCCATTAAAATATCTTAGTGATAAAGATTAAGGATAAGAATTGCACTTATGACTCCAGGGACTCTTGCCCCGGCGCTTTATCTAACAAGCTCCCTTAATCAGCTAGCTTCTCTATTCTACCCAAGAGGTTGTTGCTTGTCAATATGCTCTTCTAATTTAGATAGTCTTTCTCTTATAGATTGAAGCTCCCGGGCGATTCTGTCTAGCTTCCCTTCAATTGAAAATGGTGAGATCATCCCCTGTTTCATCTCTTTAATAGCAGCTTCAGTCTTAGCTCTAGCTTCTTTAAGAGCTTTAACACCCTCCGGGGAATTTATCCATGCCACAGCCTCCTCTGTAGTCTTCTTAGGAACTTTATTAATATTCATATCTATTCTTTTATTTTTCTTATCCATTAGCAGTCAGGTCCCCCGCCACATATATCACACTCCCTGTCATCTTCCCAATCATCAACACACGTATTGCACATGCATTCCAGTCCATGCCCGGTCCAATGATCATAGCAAAAACAGCAGAATCCTTCTTCTAACTCAGATTTGGGAATCACCCCTCCACAATCTAAACATGGAGTGGGAATATTATAGAGGTTCAGACACTCTTTATTACAGAAGATCCAACCTCCTCCGGGAGGATCTACTATATAGGTAGGGGTTTCTCTATTACATTCTTTACAGTTAGGCATCTTTACCCCATCCACACCAGCAACTCCCTGAGGATTTTATAGTAAATCTATGTCCGTTGGAGCAAGACCAATTACTAGTTGTAATATTTGAATCATGACTATGAAATTTGCCATCCTCATCATAGTATGGAGGACAATACTTTAGGGTAGTCATCCCAGCTCCTCCTCCATGGACTGTGCTCTTTAGTCCTTGTTCTTTACATTCTGGACAAATCATTTGCTAGTTCTCTCTACATCTCCATAGGACATAATATTTATAGAAAGACACAATATAATGAATAGACTTTCAAGAAAGTCTCTATTTATAATAAATCCTCCAGATAGTAGCCCTATCTGAAGTGCAATACATATTTTAATTAAGTTTTTTATCATTAGTCAATCATCCTTAATAGCTTATCCCTGAACTCTATGAATTGAGCTACCATGGATTCGCTCCAATTTCCATCATGGTATTTATGTCCATTAGGTAAAAATCTCTGGAACCAGCCTCTATAGTTTTCATCTATGGCGTAAGGTCTCCCGGGAGTAAAGTGCTGCCCTGTTGTATCCCTAAGCATTATTACTTCTTCATCTGTAAATTCCAGTACTTTAAGTTCTCTCATTAAAAATCCCAATTACATCCATCATCTAAATCATCCTGATATTCTGATTTTGCAAATTCCTTCTCACAGTCATAACAAGTTGGACCCTTACCATTGTTTTCAAACTTAACCACATCCTTAAGCTTCAGGCAAATCTCACACTTTTTTAATCTATTTGATAGTTGTCCCATACTCTTATATAAGTTTCCCTAGTTTTAAATGGAAAAATAAAATCCTGATTTGGCACTTTTTTCCCATTAAAGGGTAATTAGCTTTGCGAAAATAATGCCAACCATGAACCAGTTCAAGAAGTAGATGACTTCTGTGAGACCTTCCCAAAAATTTCTCTTGTTAACCATATAAGTTCCTTCTTAAGTATCTCTTCACTGGTATAGTTGTTGTAGATAACTCCCCCGCCGAGGCAGTGGAAGGTCCAGCTTGATAGGTCCCCCAGCTCTGATTCTTGTAGACTATCATCTACTGTGGGATTTGGCCAAGCTCCTCTGGTAAACCTCTTTTGACTGTCAGCATGGACTTTATAGGGTTTTCCTCCCTGGGCTATTAACTCCTGGAGTTGTTCCATAGTTCTCATATCATCAATAATGATATTATCATCTTCCTTCAACCTGTCAAACAGATAGTCTATAAAGATTCTGGGATAGAGCTTATTAACGTGGGCAGCAAATATCATAAGCTTCTCCCGGTGGGATTCCTTCTGGTATTCATCATAAAGGTCTTCCAAGGGAACTCCGAATCTACGGGAGTATTCAAGCTTTAAAGGGTGAGCAAAGCTTCTTCGCTTAATCTCAATACCTTGATCTTTTCCAATCTCTACCATAAGATCAGCAACGGTACTCTTTCCTGATTTTCTTCTCCCAGCCAAGGCAATTATGTTAGGCATTATCTCTCAATCCCTCCGGGGGCACAGTAAACATAGAAATCAATCTCACTTATAAGCTCTTCTATTCTTTCATGGTGAAAGCCAACTACAAAGGGATTGCCTTTATCTATCTCTAGTAAGTAATAAGCCTCATCAAGGCTTATTTGTAGTTCTCTTATCTTATTCAGTCGTCTCTGAATTTGACTCTTTATTTTTTCGTCCATTATGGGTCTTGCATTTAGAATAAGTACATTTAACTTCTTCCCCCGCCATTAGTTGAGCCCGACAGGGAACTATACCATTAAGAACTAGGTCTTCAACTAGTTCATTTAATGTTTCAACATATCCTTTAACTGGCTTATCTAGTTCTACTACAAATTCATGTTCAGATTCTAGATTGCCTGGTTCAAACATAAGGTTGAGATAAGCTAAGATGCCCCGGGTGACTCGCTCGGGGTAGTAATTGAGCCTATTGAACATCCACATGTAAATACCAATCTGGCATACATGCTGAAGGGAGGGGAGGTTCTCTTCTCTATGTTTCTTCCATTTCTTAGGATCTATAGAGGTAGACTTAATCTCCACAGGGACTGGTCCCTGCCAATTTATTACAGAGTCAGCACTCCCAGAGATGCCTGTTTCTTCTGTATCATGAAATGGAACCTCTGGCCAGTTGCTCTCTAGCTTGTCCAGGATTCTTTTGTTAGTAATATTATTGGGTTTAGCATATATCTTTTCAGATAATAAGAAGTCTGATTGAAGCTCCCCGTGAACTGCTGAGCCTCTCTTAACTCTATAAATGGCTCCCATATCTTCAATCCCAGACCACTTAGCAAGGGACTCTACATATCGAGCGGGGCACATACCAAAGCTAAGTCCAGAAGGATAGATCTTAAAGTCTGGAGCCCCCCAGGAATGGGTACCCTTTCTTGTCTCTATCTCTTTTCTTCTAACCTTTCTAATCTCCGGGAAGAATATAGACTTCTTCTCTTGAGATATAAGCTGTGACTTGAGGAACTTCATTAATTTAACCTAAACAATACTTAATTATTATAGGTTAAATCTATCTATATTAGCAAAGTTTAGTGATCAAAGCAGTAAGAGAACTCTATTCTCTTGCCATTCTGTCCACCCATTAGGGATGTTTTGACCTCCTCCGGGGAGGAGAAACAATCTTCCATAGGAAAGCTATTAATACTATGCCAATATTGACCTCTAATAGAACTTCTATCATCCGGCTCTTCATAAGTATAGAAGTAGCAGTTTTCTCCTACTCCAATAACTATAAATCTGTAGATGTCTACTTGGATAAATAAATTGTTTCTATCATATTCATAGGTAGTATGGTTGCAAGTAGGGCAGGTGCTCTCTATTCTTGTAGCTTCGTCATGCTTATAGTAGTGGTAGGCCCAGTCTCCCACCCGGAGGTTCCTAGCTGCCATTAATCAATACCTATAATAGTCACAGGATTATACATGAATAGCTCCAACTATTGATACATTAGGAGTATCATATCAAAGGAGCTATTTTAATGCAATACTGGACCTTAGAAGAGCAAGAATACATTCATAATAATTATGATAGTAATAACTTATTAGAAATATGCAATAAGGTTGGAAGATCCCCTGGAGTAGTGGGACATCTTTTTAAGTCTTTGGATTTTTTAAAAGAAAGGGATCTAGAACTAAAAGATAAATTTTTTATTAATCAGACTCAGGAAACTGCCTATTTACTAGGATTTCTCTGGGCAGATGCTTGGATATCCAATCCAGATAGACCTAGTGGTATCGGAATGGAGATACTAAAAAATGATGGAGATGAAATATATCCAATGTTTTTAGATACCTGCTCTGACTGGAAAATTAGCTATAGAGACAGAAAACATAGGAGAGAGCAGGCTACTATTAGAATAAGTTCTAGTGAGTTTGCTTTTGATCTTAGTCGTAGGGGGCTATTCTCCTTCAGGAAAGATCCTTCTGTAACATTGAACGAGATTAGAGAGGATTTAAAAAAATATTTTATTCTAGGATTTTTTGATGGAGATGGATGTTGGTACTTCCATCTCGGACAAAATCTTTTTCAATGTTCCTTTGCTGGAAAAGTTGATCAGATTTGGGACTCAATAATAGAATATATTCACCAAGAATCTGGGGTGAAGTTTAATCCCCATATACAGAGCAATGGTTCTCAGATACGAATATCATCCAAAAACAGGTTTACTCAATTTGGAAAATGGATATATGAAGGACATAATCTAGGACTAAGTAGAAAAAGAAATAAATTTTATAGTTGCATAGACGCTAGCCCAGCCCTATTATAGTTACTGGGTTTGTGGGACTATACTGCTCATTGCAGATAGATACATTAAATGATCTTATGGTTTTTCCTTTCTGATTTTCCCACACCTTAGATCCATAAGAGCTGTGTATGTGGCCGCTTGCATGGCAGAGAGGTGGACTATCCATAGAGTCTAATTTAGCTCTAAGTTCTTCGCAACCTACATGCTCTCCATTCCACTCTAGCTCATCAAGGATGCCGAAACTTGGTCCATGAGTAACTAACAGGTCCAGTCCTTCTGGTATCTGATCCCACACTTCTCTAGTAGGATCTCCCCGGTCTTTCATCCATGCCCAATGTCCAAAAGTAGGAGTTACAGGGGATCCCCAGATCTTAAGCCCCTCCATCTCTATTCCTTCATTAATAAGGAGGTGAACATTAAGTTGCTCTAAGTTACTTCTACAGAGACTAGTGAACTCTTGTGTGTACCAGTCATGGTTACCTGGAGAATAGCAAACTCCAGAGAATTGCTCCCTGATCTGTCCTAGCTGGTTTATAAATCTGATCCAGTCCATCTGGGATCCAGAGTTAAGCATATCCCCTGCCATCACTAGAATATCAGCTCTAATTCCCTTAAGGACATCCCAAAGTGGAGTAGTTAAATGCAAATCTGAAATAGCAGCTATCTTGACCATGGGTTTCTCCCTGTAATTGCTTCCTGTAAAATTTCACTCCATTGAACAAAAGAGAAAACTATAGAGAACACTATCCCAGATATTATTAATATCGGTAAAGAAAATATGGCTCCAATAATCTTAATTACTTTCATATATTATTTCACTACATCCAGGGTGGCTATCTACATGAACTGATTGGAACTCTTGTATGGAGTTATAGATACAAATGGAGGGATACTTTCCCTGCCACTCTATTACTACTCTCCCAGAGGGGAGGACTACCCCTTCTACTACCTTACCAGTTCCACTGACTCCATTAACATCAATATTTCTTTGAAGATAGAATTGTTTCACTTACTTAATAGCTCCCGAAGGTGTTCGACTTCTTTTCGTAGTTCATCTAGCTCTTCCATAATATTAATAAATTTATTCTCTGAAAGCAAGATCCCTCTGACTATAAAGTCAAAGTCCAAAACGAAAGCCCAGTCGGAGTTCATAGCCAAAGCCTGGTTTCGAGCTTTATTAAGTTCTTCTAATGAAATGGATCTGGATTTCTTTTCTGTGAACTTATTTTCAAATCTAAGTCCTTCGTAGATTCCCTCCCCGAGGATGTCTAGCTTTTCATTCCCGGAGCCAGATCCCGGAGTCTTCCTACCAAAGTTAGCAGCAGTTCTGTCCTCACTTTGTTTCCACTTCTCCTTCACTAGGAACCTCCGGTGGCTTTGAAAGGAACTCAAAGGTATTCATATCTGTAGGGTCAGCTTGAACTAGAGTCCACCCTGACTGTCTAAAACAATTAACTACCTTATTTCTAATGTTGCCAGACTTCTCCAGATTAGTATTAATAGTAAGAGTAGTTCTACCTTCTACTAGCTGCTTAGTAAGTCTTTGGACTTCTTGGATAACTCTAAGGTTCTCCACCTGCTCTGGGCTAGGAGGCTTCATCATATCCATCATAGTTGGAGCCTGCTGTGGTCTCATACCACCTGGAGGCATCCCCTGAGCTGGAAATGCAGATACTTTTCCACCGTTACCTGCTCCACCCATATTAGGAGTGGTAGCATCAACTCCACCAGTGGATTGTTTATCTATATTTGTCATCTATCTAATTCATCCTCGTCTACTTTGACATCATTAAAGAATTGTTTGCCATAAGGGATAATCTGGTTCTGGATTTTAATCATTAGCTCCCGGTCTGATTCAAGGACCTTACAAGCATTTTCAAATCCCTGGTACTTCTCACCATTGAAGTAGACCCATGACCCTGACTGATATACTGGGGGATCTATCTTAGATTTCCAATCCGCCCCGTCCTTATAGGAGAACCAGCTAGCATATCTAAGAGTCTGCTCAGCATTATTAAAGAGGAAAGAGTCAAAGTCATACTTAATCTCTACTACTCTTAATGGAGGAGCATACTTATTCCTACAGGCTTTGGCTTTCATCTTAAGCCCCGTGACCTTCTTGTTCTTATTCATTGAGTGAGTCTCATCTGAATAATCAGGAGTAGAGTTAATCATTACCCTTGCTTTAGAGAGGAAGTTCATAGTATTCCCCCCGGGAGTGTTGGGGCTAAGAGGGGATTCTCCCCCTCCTCCACCTAATTTAAAGCCAGTATTAATAGGTTCTTTATAATGATTAAGAGCAAGGCAGGGAGCAATACAGGTCTCTGCTACAAACCTAGCTGTAAAGTCATTAACAATCTTGGCTCTCCCGGCAACTGCTTGGGAGTCACCAATCTCCTTCTCTGCATCAGCAGTAACAGGAATAGCGGCAATGGAGTCTATAATACAAAGAGCTATCTCTTCATACTTAGCTATCTCTACCATCTTTTGGAGTCCTCTCTCCCCTGGTTCTCCCGGCTTGTTAAGGACAATCAAATCATCTACATTGACTCCTGACTTCTCCATTCTATGGAAGTCAGGCATCTCATAGAAGAGGCAAGCAATTTTTTTATCTGGGTATCTTCTCTGAGTTTCTTGCATCATGGCAAAGGAGATGGCAGTCTTACCACACCCATCCTTACCAAAGATTTCCACAATGTCTCTCGCCCGGAGGCCTCCATTATGGAGTATCGGATCCTCTGCACCTAATAGTAAATCTAGACCTAGAATTCCAGTTGAGAGAACTGGGAGATCCTTTTCAAACTCTTGAATCTCTTTGTAGTTTGTTGTATTCTTTTCTACAAACTTAGAAAAGGGCGACCTTTCTGCCATTTATTGCCTCAGAACATACATTAATTATTTCTATAACTTCTCTAGTATATTCTTGAGGATTGTTTTTAGTCAAAGAAAAGAGTTCTATCTGTCTCCGGCACCCATACTCCTTGAGAACATCATCGAAGCCACGGGAAAATGTTAGATAGTCAGAGTAGTCTATGGCAAAAGTCTTCCAGTCTTTATAGGCTCTATATTCTATGCCTTCATGACAATTAGTTTTACCTTGCCAGTACTGACCTCCTGGGAGTAAGGCCAGGTTGTTGCTGTACCTATTTATATAGATTGGCTGAGAAATCTCTTTCCTTCCCCAATCAGATTGGATAATGATTTCAGCTATAAGTAGTCCTACGTGGAATCCCACTGGAGTTTCTATGCCAAGGAACTCTCCCTTGAGCTTTGTATATTCAGATATCTTATTACAAAGGGGGATGAGCTTCTGAAGAAACTCTGTCTGTTCTTTATTTAGCAAAACTATAAAAGGGTCTCATAAGGGGATTGCCATAAGATAGACCCAGGTTAATAGCCTTCTGAATCTCTTTTAATTGTAGGTACCCTGAGATAGAGTGGGATCCATATCTATCTGTTCTTAGTGATTCAGGATTCATTACTAGAGCGTCTTGAATCTGACTGCCTTCGTACTCGTCAGCTAGGGTCTTATCCGCCGCGACAATATCAAAGGGGTCAGAGAAGTTGTGCCACTTCTTAACACACCAGGGCTTAGTTAGAGTATCTGATTCTAAATCTATTTTCAATTGGGACTTAAGAACATCAATACCAAGCGGTGAGCCTATAGTTACAAACATAGGGATGTCTAGATCCTCCCCTAGGTATTCGGATAGTACTTCATAGGCTATAACGCTACCCAGGCTATGAGCAACAATGACCAGGGGCTCATCAAAGTAAGCATCCAGCAAAGCTCTGAACCTTCTCTTAATCTGATTTCTTTTCTCTTGATTAAAGAAGTAAGCCTCTACATCAGTAAGGAAAGTACTAGTAAAGGCTTTCAAGGTTTGACTATTAAGCTGATCCAGAGGGGAGGCTAGAAATCCATGAAGATTATCCATCTGTATATCAGGATGAACTACATCAGACCAGTAACACATAATACTGTTAGGATCATCCTTCTTTATCCTTGCATAGTCCCAAACATATTTAAGTGCCTTGGGAGGTAGTTGCTTTGCTATCCCATGGATATAAAGGATCTTCACCTAACTACTTCTTTGGCTCTTCTTTAGGAGCAGGGGGAGCTAAGTTAACCTTAACATCCTCAATGTATGCCATAACTTCATTGTAAAGAGCTGAAGCTTCTCCCCAGACTTCTTTAGCTAGTTCTGCATTGATAGTCTTAGAGATTTCTTCACAGATTTTAACTAGTAATGGGAGATTAAATACTCCAGCAGCTTTGGATAGTATTGCCCCGGCTCTTATTATCCACCCCTCTATTTGAGCCCTATCAGCCCCACCTTTCTTATCAAGGTCTAAAGAATTAAGGACTTTCAAAGCATTCTCTATAAAGATTTTAGAAATTAAATCACCAAACATTTTTATACTCCTACAGTCTTCCATGCATCTTCAAGAGCAGGAAGTAGATTTACATAGTTAAGTTTACACACTTTTAATGTTGCGTTTTTGTAGTCCCAGAATGTTGAGAGGGGGTATAGATGGGAGATAGCCTTGTAGAATATTTGGATTGGAGCCTCCCAGCTCTTTGCATCTTCAACAACTTCAGCATAATTAGTACAGAAAGTATAGTAAGCATGTAGTATTATTCCTGAGTTTTCATGGACTCCCATGTTGTCTTTGAAAGTCCAGACAAAGTTCTTCATATGCTTTGGCTGAGGATCTTGAGAGTACGCCTTCTCATTCTTAAAGGATCTTACAGCTTTCCCAGGGAACCTTTCTGTTACTAAGTCATCCCCTACAAGCCAGTTAGCTTCCAGGATTGGAGTTTTCTCATGCCAGTGTCTGCAAGTAATGCCCCCGATGTCAGCTATCGCCTCATTCAGGGCTCCAGACATCCAGAAGTATTGAAGATTGCATATTGACTGCTGTAAGCCATGGAAGATTTCATGAGCTGAGACAGTTAAGGACTTAGTGAAGGCTTTAAAGATTAGTCCATCTCCATAGGCCATCTGAACTCCAGTCCAGAAAGCATTATCTAGACCCTCTTCTACATGGACTGATCCATGGAGGTCCCCACCCTTACCATCATATGAGTTTCTATTTAGGACTTCAGCAAGGAAAGCTCTAACCACTTTATGGTTCTCATGGGCTTCCTCTACTCTTTCATCTGTATATAGGATTTCATCCTCCCGGCGAACCAGGTCTCCAGGGAGGTTATCAGCAACATCATTCTTTAAATTATAGGTAAAAAGCTCGGCTACTCCAGGTACTGAGTCTATTAGCTTTCTAGCCTTTCTGAGCTTCTTTGATAGTTTCCTACTGGCTTTAATCTGGGAGACTACTTCCTGTCCCAATTCTTTATCTTTTAATAGGTGGTGGAATAGGTAGTCAGGTATCATCTACTTCTCAATGTATCTAAGACATGAAAGCCAAATTAGTCCAACAGCAGCACAAAGGTTAATCCCAGGGACTAATGCCCATCCAGTAAGAGTACCAAGGAGGCTTTCTACTCCAAAGGATACTGGCATTAAGGTGGCTACAATAGCAGCCTGCTTACTTTTCATAAGCCAGCTAGCCCCCAAAGCCATAAGTCCTAGTCCCAGTAGGGGGGACTGGTTCAAATGGACATTATATATAAGTACAGTTAAGCCAACTAGAAGTAAAGTAATGCAGGAAGCCTTCCTTATTACGCACTTATTTATCGCTCTCATCCTTTTTCTCCATGCCGAATTTAATGGACATTATTACAGCCACAAGGACAGGAACAATGCTTGATTCAAACCAGGCGGGCGGAGCCCCAAGCTTGATGGTCTGGATTAAGATAACAGCGCAGCAAGTAGCAACTACAAGCAGCAATAAGATAAAATCGGCTTTCATAATGGTAGATTCCTTAGTTCAGACCTACCAGTATTGTATTCACTCAGCTAGAGGCTGCTGGCTTTCTCTTTCCTATCTTTCTTGAGTGGTAGCGCCTGTCTCTGCGAACCACTTTAAGCCATTCTGCGGGAAAATACCTGAAAACCCTATACCTAATTGAGTTTTGGGGGACACCTAATTCCTTCGCCAGTTTAGTAATTGACTTCTTCTTTAGCTCCTCAAAGAGAAGGTCTAAATCATCTAACTGTGGGTACTTCTTGTTAGATCCCCGGAGCTGGTAGTTGACACCCTGAAACTTCATAACTTCTTTAAATACCTATTAATGAGGGTAAGCTCCCTCTTTTGTCTATAGTCATAGATTAATGTACCAAGATCCTCCAAAGTCATTTCGTGTGGAGGGATACCAGTCTTATATAAATATCTCTTGGCTGTGAAGGGAGCACACCCCATTAGCTTAGCTATAGTAATGGCTGATAGAGTTCTACACCAGCGCCCCCGGGAGGGTCGTCTTTCCTTAGCTTCCTTCATCTATATGAATCTCTTCAATGCTGAGGATATCTTTGAATAGGAAGTCCCCATCCTGTGTGAATAGAGTAATGTTATCTTTATATATCTGAAGGGGCGGAGGAGCTACATTCCTAGGCTTAGTCATAATAAACTTAGTTTGATTCTTTTTACCCACTCTTATACATAGCTTAAGTAAAATATTATCCATTAACCTACTTATCCATCCTGGTATGATCCTCGGCAAAGCTTACACAGAAGGCTAGAGCCAGTCCAATAAAGACACATAGACCAATAAGCTCCATCAAGCTCTCCCTCTCTTTTACACTCATCACAGATGTTCATCTTTTCATATATCTCCGCAGGCATCCAGGAGGTTCTAACTCTAAGTCCCCCGTCAAAGATCCATACTCCTCTACGCTGAGTTTTTCCCTTTCTCCATACCTTGGGAGCCATTCTTCCTTCCACCTATATGAACCCACATACAGTATTTACATCTGTATATGTGGTAGTCGCTTGAGTAATGTCCTGACTTCTTTCCTTGCTCTAATACCTTAGCAGCTCGCCCAGAGGTCTTGAACTTCCTCTTCCTTCCACAGCTCCAAATAAAGTCAGATTCATCAGTTCTCATATTGGAATAATTCTTACTTCAGGAACATATGTAATAAGAGTAATATTATAATCTGTATTTGACAACCTTTTTTTAACTTCTTCTACACAGTCCCAAGAAAATATAGGTATTAATAGTTCATCCCCGGGGAAGCCATGCCGACCTTCTGTTAGGTATTCTGTACCTGATATGACTGCATGTGCCCCTGGCACAAAGCTTCCATGTTTTAGTTGGTTATCATCCATAAAGAAAGTGGGAGGAAAGTCTAAACCTAGATGATTCATATAGTTAATTGCAGTAATTGCTTTAGCATTAGCAGCATAGGCCAATTGAGTCCGGGGATCTCTATTAAGAGCCATGGAGAATTCCTCCATGTTCTTTTTAACCCTATGGGCAAAAGCTTTATAGGTTTCAATCTTATCTAATTTCTGGTCCTCTTCATCCTCCAGGTAAGAATCAATTACATAGTCGTGCTCCTCTAGAAACTCACATTTCTGGAGGATGAAACATAGGGATCCACCATCCAGAGGAAACTCCTTAATGTCTATGATTTGGAGTCCTGCCCTTGAAGCCAGAGCAGAGAAAGACTTAACATTGAAATAGTTAACATGTTCATGACAAAACTGGTCAAACTGATTCTCCTTAATAGAATTTTTATTATATGGAAGCTCAACAGCTAAGATGCTAGCTTCGTGCATACTCTTCCTACATGCCCTTAGGAGAAGTAGAGGATTTACAGTCCTGGCTAGAGTATTTATTACAGTTATAATATCATACTCGTCCGGGGATTCTCGATTCCAGGAGTCCACCCCGATAGTGAGCTTAGCTCCCAGAGCTATAAATTGATTAAATAGTGTTTCTCTATCTTTACATCCTATATCTAATACGCTAAAGTCATCTATAGGAGATATGAAAGGAATCAAAGAGCTTGCTAGTCCCATAAAATGATTCTTCATAGACTTCTTTGAGTCCATGTTAGAACCTTCTCCCGGGAGTGATGCATCTGATAGCTGACTATGAGAACAGTTAAGACAGAACTTAACCCTAAGTGGGCAGGTAGGAACTACTTCACAGCAAGAGGTAGCTAGTCTATTTGTTAGAGGCTGATCCCCTAGGTCTATATATTGATCAAGGTCAGACTGTCCACAAGCTAGACAGGTTCCTAAACGTATTGGGTCGTCCATTAGCCTCTTTAGGTAATATCAGTATCTATAGGATATAGCTCATTGCCACTATTCCTTTGACCTAGTTGGTCATGGAATGTTCCTTTAAACTGTCCACATATACCATTAAACCCTATAGGACCATATTTATCAAATAATTGTGTGTGCAGAGCTGCATCCAAACATCGATGAGCCGGGGAGGGATATCTAATTCCATCTAGTGTAAAAGCCCTCCGGCGGAATGTGGATTGACTACCATCTACCCAACTATATGGATGTCCATGTCCAGTGTGGTTTAACCAGAATGGTCTTCCCATCTGAGATGGGTCCGGGCGCTCCTCTAGTGGATTATAGGGAGCTAGATGACAGTAAGAATAATTTATATGAGGATTATTCTTATAGAATTCATTTAACTTTGATAGATATCCAGGGCATAAGGCATCATCATCACACAGAATTATTACTACATCATTATCTGTACATCTAGGAGCCCCTAGAATTCCCTTATTCATAAACTCTGGATGGCGAGTTCCTACCTGAGCCACTTTATCTTCTTTAGTGTCATCAATCCTGTAGGCATTGCACCAACTATTATAGGAGGTTACAGAGTATTTTTCTTCATCGTGTGGAACATACAGAGTAATATTGTTATCTCCCCCGGGGTGAAGAATGCTCTGCATAATAGGTATTCCAGGAGTTTCTGATCCGTCATCTATGAAAACTAAAGTCCAGTTCTTATAATCCTGTTCCTTGATTGAATTAAGGGCAAATCTAAGCATATTAGGTCTTTGATAATACACTAGTACAATGACAAATCTTAAATCATTCATTAGCTTTATTTATCCTCTATAGTGTGATTAAGGATGTCCTTACCTTCTAGGTTTTTATCTGACCAGATCCCCCGGGGGATGTCTGAGAAAAGGGGGCTGTAGTAGTGATCACACCCAGGGAAGTAGTAGTGTATGGCTTGACTCCATCTAGTTCTGCTTGAATCTAATATGGGAGACCCTCCATGGATTAGATTACTAGCCCATACTAGTGCTTGACCTTTCTTACATTTAAACTTCTCTACTCCTGTCCCCTGGGACTTTATAAGCTCAGCTATAAATTCTTCATATACTCTATATGCTTCAAACTGTTTTCCATACTCTTGAATTGGAAGTCCTATTGATTGGAGGTTATATACAGGTAGTTTATGGCTTCCTGGGACGTAGCACAGGGTTCCATTATCCTCATCCATGTCCTCCAAAGCAACCCAAACTCCTACCATCCAATGATCTGGGCTAGTACAGAAATGTATTGTGTCACTGTAAAGAGGCTGATTACTACCTTTAAGGAAGTTAATAGTCTGGAAAGGAATAGGATTCTTCTCATATAAGAACTCTAGAGTCTTTAGTATCTTAGGATGTCTAGCTAGTTCTAATACAGGTTTGCTCCATCTCCAGGCTTCAAACACCCGAGGGGAATCAGAGTAGTGGTATCCTTCTTCCTGAGATCTAAAGTCCCCTGACGAAACCCTTTCAGAGATATCTCTTTTGATTCCATCAAAATCTACATCATCTAAATCTAAAACTATGTATCCATATGTGTTATATTGAAGAGCCATAGCAAACTCATGTATATCAAGCTCCTTGCTCTTAAGTATCTGATCAAAGAAGGGGGACTCCACCCAGGGAGTTCTTAGGATGTTATAGTCCATTCATTCTCTCCTTTAGCTCCGGGAGGTACTTATGTATGACTGTATTCTCAACATCATTAGCTCTGTTTCTTAGCCATTGAATATAGTCTTCTGCGTATCCGAACTTCCTGTACCATCCACACTTTTGATCTGAGAAGCTTAAATCCCTCATAGTATAGTGGTTAAGTATCATTACATCTTTTCTTACTGGGAGATCAAATGGTCCAATATGATATTCTTTATCAAGATCCCAGTCTGGCCATGGTGGACCTGAAATCTCCCGGGGTTGTTTATGTGTATTTACACTTATATAATTGTCATGTAAGAATGTGTAGTGGGCATTAGTGAAGGATTTAACTGCCTCCGGGCGAACTATGGATTTAACATGCCTGTTCTCTAAGTCTGTATCTTGAGTCAAAGTAAGATGCTCTGTCTGAAGCTCCCCTGGAGCTAGTGCCTTATTGGAATGCCCAAACATTTGCCAGTTTACTGATATTTGACCTACATTATCCTCAAAATCTTCTAGTACTTCTTGTAAAGTATCCTTCTGGATAGGATATAAAAACTCATCCATATTAATAAGAGCAACCCAGGAGAATCCATCCTTGATTGCTTGACTACAGGCCCATTCATATGACCTATTTTGTATATTCATTATTTCATAGGACTTATCTGGATCGATATTCAAAGATACGGTCCCATCGTCTATATAAGGCTGTAGAACCTCCATATAATTGTCTAGACTACAGTTGTTTGTTAAATAGAATTTGCTGACTCCTACAATCTTATGGAACTCAATAAATTCTTTAAGGTATCTAGCCTCATCTCTAAATAAAGAAGATATAGCTACTTTCAATTAAAGTCCCCCGGAGAGTTTAACTACTGATCCTGTGGCATACTCTGTGTGAATAAAGTATTCTAGAAGATTCACTAGCTCTCCTGGGTTTCCCCAGCGTCTTAGGGGGATCTGCTTGATTACAGCTTCTTGTAACTCTGGGGACAGTCTTTCACATAGTCCAGCTCCAAAGTATCCTAACTGGATACTATTAAAGGTTATTCCATATCTAGCATTTTCCATAGCTGCCACTTGTATGATATGGTCATTGAAAGCTTTAGTAGCTGAATATATCCCTGCCCCAGCGACCGGGCGGGAGGAGAGAATACTACTTATATAGATATACTTTCCAGGCTTCTTACTATCTTTACAATGGTTAGTAAAGGCCTGCATCAGTGCAAGATTACCATAGACATTGACGTCTATCTGCTTTACAGCATCCTCATTCTTTATATCTTTAAGGAGGCTGTCCCTACTTATGCAGGCTAGATTAACTACTACATCTGGATCAGTATCTTTAATAAACTTTTCAATGGTAGGGTATCCATCTTCTAGATTTAGCTCCTTCCGTGAGGTGAAGACTATATCATATTTAAGATCTCTATTGTTTAGTTCCTTAAGGAGATCTTGACCAACTCCCCCGGAGCCTCCAACAATTAATACTCTCATTCTTCTATCATCCTTGCTATATACTCAATTTTGGATTGGTTTCTAAATTTCATTACTCTAAGAGGATCTCCTGACCCACCTATATAAACAGTAAATGGTTTTAAATTAGCTTTAGTATGAACTAAGCTCTTAGCAGCAATAGCACAACCTTCTGGGAGGACCACTCCAGGGAATACCATAACATCTGAAGCTACTCCTGAATAGTCTTTAAACTCTATGTTCCCCCGGCGAATTTCATTATCTGGATTCCAAAATTCATTAACAGGTCCAAACTCCCCAGAGTAATCTTCACTGGCAGTAAAGAGCTTAGATCCATATCCTATAAAGGTCCACTTCCCTAGTGTTACTTTCTGCTTAGAGCCTCCTCCGATAACTACATGAGAACAAATTTGAGTGTGACCTTTGACTTCTAAAGCTGTTGTTATTAAGGTAAATGGATCTATCCTGACTTTATCCCCCAAGATAACTTGTTTAGGATTAGTAAAGACTACATTATGACCTATGTAGACATTAGATCCACAGTATTTAAGCTCTCTTTTAATCTCATCATTCCATCCTAACATAACTACCATCCTGACTTAATTGCAGATACTATATGATCTCTCTCTTCTTCTGAGACCGACCAGTTACATGGAATATGAGTTAATTTACCTATTGTCCTATCAAGAGTGGGGAGGAAGGACTTAAATTCAGATACACAGGAATGTTTATCATTTCTCTCATGGACCTGAGAGACCATAATCCCTTTTTCTGTCATCATTTTAACAAAGTTAGGTCTGTCCTCTACCAACATAGAGTAGATCCAGAATGCTGGATCTGAGTCGGGATCTCTTTTAAGAAGAGTCACACCAGGGACATTTGATAGCTCTTTATCATAGTAGGCAGCATTAGATTTATGCCACTCTACTATAGTATTCATATATGGGAAGTTACTTAATCCAACAGTGGCAGATACATCATTCATATGCCACTTAGTTCCTACAAACTCACAATCGTTCTCGCATCTAAAGTCTGTGCGGGGGGAACGTCTATCTAACCCATACCACTTAATGAGGTCTGCCATTCTATGCTGTTCTTCATCAGGGAATATTACAAATCCCCCGTCAACAGATGTCAGGTGCTTAATGGCCTGTAAGCTAAAAGTGCATATGTTTCCATGTGTACCTATTAGTTTTCCTTTATACCTAGACCCCATAGCGTGTGCGCAGTCTTCTACCACTACAGGCATAAATCCAAACTTATAGAAGCACTTCTCTCTTATCTCATTAATCCTGTCTAAATTAGTTGGGATACCAGACCAGTGCATAACCTGAATGGCTTTAGTAGATGGAGTTATCTTCCTCTCTAAATCATCTAGGTCCATATTCAGGTTATCTGGGTCAATATCTACCCACTTAATCCTTAGCCCCTCTTTAACTATGGGCCAATTTGTTGCTGTGCAGGAGAGTGCTGTTGTAAGAACTTCATCTCCCCTCTCTAGTCTAGGAGAATGAAGATTGGATCTAGTTTTCAGAACATCCCAAACTAGATGTTCTGCGGAGGTTGCACTATTAGTAAGAAGGCAGTCCATTCCAAATATAGACTTTATGTATTCCTCAAGCTCAATTACTTTTGGTCCCTGACCAATAAATCCAGACATGAGCACTTTGCCTACATGGTCTGGAGCATAGGGGTTCATAAAAACACTGAAGAGGGGGATTAGGTCTCTCTTCATATGGAGAGCCTACTAAGGTTTGAGCATAAATAGCATATAGTTTTTAGAAGCATTTTTCACTGCTGAACGAGGTCGGGGAGGATCATTAACAAACATCCTTCTCTCTGCTTCTCTTCTATTAACAAGCCCCTGGAGCCTTTTCTTATTTGCGTAAATCCACTTACCAAATTCTTTAGATGCTCCCAGGAAATCTTTCTTATTAACTTTCTTAAGTAAAGTAGAGGACTTAAAGTTTGCTATCCCTACATTATAGGCTAGAGATACCATGGCGTCAAATTGATAGTCAGTGACAGCAACTTTTAATAGTTTCTTAACTTCATCAGATTTAACCTTTAAATCTACAATGAAGTTGGCTTCAGCCTGCTCAAGGGTTATACCCTCTATCTTATACTTTCGATATTGCTCCCCAGAGATCACTCTCCCATACCCTAGAGTAAATTTTCCTGCTGGACATATATAAGGATAGATCCTTAAAACTTTCTTAGTTTTTGGATCTCTAACCAAATTTGGTCCCAGTCCCTCATATAAGCAAATTAGGGATCTGCCATAGATCTTGACCTCTAAGTCTTTATTTGGGTCTAGGAAATAGCTAAATGTCTTTAAAGGGTTGAACAGTTTCCACATAATCCACCAAGGCACTACTAAATATTTTACATGCCTCTTCATAGGTCATATTGTTAAGTCCCTTAGTAGCTTCCTCAACAAATTGAGTTAGGGGCATAGACCTATCCTTAAAAACAATGTAGCGAGTACTTCTTTGATTCCTCATATTCTCTTTCTGACTAATGAATCTTATGTTTCCAGGCTCATAGTTACCAAGAACATTAGTTCTATCTATTTCAAATCCTGCTGCAATCCTCTCATCTAGATCTTCATGTAAGGAATAGCAGTAATCCTCAAAAGCCTTATAATCATTGACCCATCCCTCATACATAGATATCCCCTTGGCTCCATACCATTGGTATCCCTTACTTGTGGGGCAGAAACATCTAGACTTTATAAGTTGCCACCTAGTGAATAAGGACTTCCCTGTTCCTCCGTGCTTATAGGATATGTTTTGAGATCCAGATTTTTGTCTAGTCTCAAGATGCCTGCATCCACAAGAGGTGGTACTTCCTCTGGTTAAATAGCATCTAGCCACATCCACTAAAGCTCCACAGTCACACCTACAGAGCCAAACTTTGCTTAGCTTTGGTTTTCCACTACTTCTAGCAGATAGTTCTATTTCCCCTACTACCTTAATTGGCTTTAATCTCCCAAATTTTTTATTAGATATGTCTCTAATTTCAGATTTTGATCTGCCGAAGGCTGGATGATTTTTACCATTTTTATGGTTTAAGCTAGTTTTACAGCTATGCAAACATCCACAGGATTTTATTTGTCCTGTGGTCAAATAAATAGACTTAACTAGCTTTTCAGTAGTTCCACATTCACAGCTACATATCCAGGTGGTCCTTTTATCTACATCCTCCCCAGGCCTAAGTGCTGTGAGTCTACCAAATTTCATTCCTTCTAAATTTTTTCTTCTATGTAAACGTTTTTCTGACATATTAAATTATCCAAAGTGGGTACACCATCTAGTCTACCCACTTTGGTCCTATGTGGTTGATTGTACTTAGATACCCTTGCTCCCGGTCCCTGGACCTTGATTCTGATATCTACCAGTCTTGTCATACCCTTTGTTGGCAGGGGAGATCATTTTCATGAACAGCCATTGACCTATCTTCATACCTGGGGTTAACTTTATATAGTTACCAGAGCAATTTAATAGCTCCAAAACCATTGTTCCAGAAAATTTAGGGTCAGCAAAGCCTGCAAACGAGGCACTGTTCTGGATTCCCAGTCTTCCTAGACTAGATTTTCCAACTCCATATACAGCAATATCATCTGGTAGAGTTATCTTTTCTAGGGAGCTAGCTATCACAAAGCTCAAGGGAGCCATTACTATGCTTCCATCCTCACATGGAGGAATCTTAGTTAATTTAAAAGTGCTAGCATCTTTAGGATCTAGCACAGGTCTAGGAGTTCTATTAGCTTTTAGTGGTATACATCCTTCATCTCCATCTATAACATTTATAAATTCTGGACTCTTATCTACAGCTCTAACTTCATAAAAGTCAGGGCCAAGTTTATAATCTAGAGATGCAGGATTGATCATAGCTTCATCAAAAGGATCAATGACAATCCTCCCGGAGGATATCTCTGCTAGTATGTCTCTGTCAGAAAGTATCAAATTATTCTAGGCTCCATTTATGTTCAATAGGTTTATGGGTTTGAGATTTAAGAAAGTCCAAAAATGGAGTTTTTATCTCCTTACCCTCTAACTTGGTAGGATCTAGGGAGATCCACCTAGTATTCTTAGCAGCCTCTATCTCAGACTTAGATAGAGTCTTCAGCATCCTTTTAGTAGTTTCTTTTAATAGGGCTTTCTGTTCATCAGTGCCGTTTTCAGCCATATCCTTAAGAAGTAAACCAAGATTCTTCTGAAATCTAGTGTAGTCGTAGTCTGGGTGCTCCCAAAATGGGGTTCTAAATGAAAAATCTAGGGGAGGTATTTTTTTCTTTTTGCCCACTATTTCTTCTTTCCTTTCTTCTTGTTCTGAACTTTAGGACCTTTTGGAGCATCCTGATATTTATTCTGCTTCCCAGCGGGCTTTGTAGCCTTTTTCTTCTTTGTCATTAGGGATAAATCTCCTTCTTATCTAAGTATTCAATAGCTTCATTAATAGAGTCTCTTAATGCTACTAGATCCTCCCGGGAGAGTTCCCTCATTGCCCAAGGGTCCCCATATCCACAACCTTTGGCAGGCTCAAACTTATCTTTAAGAGTTTCATCCTCTTCACAATTACAGAATCCTCTGCCTCCCCTCTCTATCTTCTCTGTGGTACCTAGGCAGTCGTCCAACTCTAGACAGGCTCTCCACCCATCTTCTACAGTAAGATGTATAGAGGGGTTTCTCACCCACCGCTTACGAGTATCATAAGTTCTCTTCCAGGTGGGGATCTCTATTTCTGCTGGTCTAAAATAGAAGTGGTTAGTATGCCAGGTCATATAAGCTCCGGGAGGTCTTCTGTAGGGCAGTCACATTGGTTAATATACATATGGGGTTCACATGGGCTATATTCGAATTGGCACCCTGGTATGTGTCGATTCCCTCGATTGACATAGCAGTAATCACATTTGCTAGGATCTCCCTGCTTGGGGAGGTATTTAATCCTTTCAAGCCAGTTCCCCCGGACTTTGTAGTGGGTCAGACTTTTTAGGAACTCTTTTACTTCTTGACTTAATGCCATCTAGTTCTATTTTAATCTGGTTGAACTTGTCCTCTATTGGGTAATTCGCAATTATAAGCTCTGGTCTCTTACCTCTACCACTGGGGGTTTGACTACAAGTATAAGTAGGCTCATGCTCCACTATATGGAATCCTCTATATAAGTCTCTTATGTAGTCATCATCATTAATGGTTAGAAGAAATCTCTGCTTCATGAATCCTGCAAATTTAGATAGTTCCTTATGGTCTTCATCGGTAAACTTCTTACCGTTATATCTGGTAACACAACCTTTTTTATTCTCTATTGCCTTTTCCCGGTAAGGAGGGTCTAAGAATACAAAAGCATCATTGGGAGCATCTATAAGTATTTCACACAGACTATCCATATAGTCCATATTCTTAAACTGGCAGTTCTGTACTTGCTCTACCACCCGGTCGAACCACTCTCTATTAAACAGTCCTCTCCCTCTTATTGTCTTACAATAGCTGGAATTGACCATCCCAGCCTTATTGAGGCGAAAAATTCCATTCATCGACAGTTTTGTAATCAAGTAGAACAGAACAGGAGTGGAACCCCCAGAGTTCATAGCTAATTTCCATGACTCAAAATTGATTCTGCCCCAATCCTCTTCACTAGAGGAGTAAGTTAAGCATGGAGTGTTGTATAAGCAGTCTAAGTACCCATTAAGCTCATCCCAGAAGTGTTCTGGATCGTCTTTTATAAGCTGGTAATACTCAATGACATAGGGATTAGAGTCATAGCAGAGCCTGTCTACGTTTCTGGGTTCTTGAAGCATCACCCCGCCAGTTCCTATAAATGGCTCACAAAATGTTGAGTAGTCTTTAGGGAAAAGCTGGTATAAAAGCCAACGCCACTTTGTCTTTGCTCCAATTAATTTCAAAGATGGACGTAAGATCTGTCTATTAGTGATTGGGCATCTATCAAACATCACTGGCAATGTTGTTACAATCCTTAACACATGAAACAAATTACTATGCTTCTATTAGCTATCTTAATTAACCTTTCCACATACTATCATAAAGATAGATGGATGTACAGTATTACTTATCAGTTAGGTAGTCAAGTAACAACAGAGGACATCCCGGAGGATCAGGTGGAGCTAAGATTGGACCAGGAATATGATAGTGAATACTATGACTTCCTAGGTAAAATCCTACATATTTGCCCCGGGAGACTACTCACTGAGCATGTTCTTCCAAACAACTGAATCATAGTCCCTCCCTCTTCTAGCTAAGAAGCAGCAGGATTGAAGTACCTTAGCATACTTAGATATAGCTAAAGCAAAATCCTTATCTGATAGATTCTTGTGTTCTTCTATAGTTTGAGATACAAATAGATCAATTCCTTCCTTATCTGTGATGATATTCTCTAGGACTTCTCTGCATTCATTCACATATTCTGGAGGAATCCCTAAATACCAGTGCTCTTTTGGAAGCTTTAACATATTGTCAAGCATAAATGCCTTCGCCCGGGAGGGAGTATTAATCTCATCCAGACATCTATTCCTAGTTATATACCAGGGAGTCTTGAGCTTAACTCTCTGTCCATTAGCAAACCTAGCTACATGTCCCTCTGTGCCTTCTAATGTTTTAAAGGAGTTCCAGTGCTCCATAAAGGTCCCTGGGATTCTTTTTACACACTTAATACCTATTATTTCAGCTACTGTTTCAAGTTCATTACCTTCAATTGGGACATCTAATATTTCCCAACCTTGAGTATTGTGAATAGCAGTTATGAGGTATAGCCCCTGTGGAATGTCTACCACCCGGCGCATTGGGTCTTCATCAAAGCGAAGCTCCATTACATAAGTGTAATTTTTAGAAACACTAATCTGGCTTAAGTCTAGAAGTCTCTCAGCAGCCTTTACATAGTCACTTGTAAAGGAGCACTTAGAACTGAACTGCCATCTTTCTTCAAAAGGATTCCAGAATAGGAGCATACAGCTTCCATCCACCTTCTGGAATATATCACAAGGACCATCTGTAGGTAGATTCTCTAGCTTAGACTCTTCTGTTTCAAATACATGGAAGAATTTGGGAATAGCTCTAGCTATCACATTGCCCTGACTATCAAGCACAGTGCCCCGGAGGGATTTAGTGTAGTCATCCCAGAGTTTTTCCCACTCAGTTTTACCTGTATAGTTATATACAGTCAGTTCACCCTGGGTAGAGCATTTAAGGAGTCCTTGATCTACTAGCTCCCGGACTCTATCCATATCAAACTTCTCTATAATCACCCTACTACACTCCTAATGATGGTTTCAATTTCATCTATATGAAGGAGTTTCCCATTGGGATCCCATCCTACATCATAGCTTCTCTTTTCTATATTTAACCTATTCTCAGGTTTAGAGTGGGTATGTCCATGAAGAAGAAAAGCTTCACTACCCTTAGTGGGTCTATATTCCTGATATCTTACTTCATATCCATAGTCATCCATAGCTCCCGCCCCTTCATAATAGGGGAAGTGATTGAGCTTAACATTCCACTTGCCTATAGTGGTACTCATATCATCTCTTATGGCTTCTATCCTAGAATCTAGAGCCTTAAGTTCTTCTATAGATTTAGCTGATTTCTTATGCATTGAATGAGTGGAATCATGATTTCCACTTATGATAATTTTTCTACCATTCAAAATGGGAAATATAGTCTTCATAAGATTAGACTTCATGGCAAAGTCTCCCAGAAAATAAACAATATCATTGTCTTTAACAGTGGAGTTCCATGCTTCTGTTAAAGCTATGTTCATCTCATGGGCTGTCTCCCAGGGTCTATTCCAGGGACAGTACTTGATGATGTTCTGATGGCTATAGTGCAAATCTGAGGTAAAGAAAATATTCATAGCTAAATTATGAACTTATCTTATATAGATGTCAACTTAACTCTTCTGGTGTGGTGAACATGCCACAGCTAGCATAACAGTCCTGTCCCACCCGGGGAATAAGCTTAGCTGGAATTCCAGCAGCTTCAAACTTAGACATTATTCTAGATAATCTAGTCTCAGAGCTTTCTTTATGTGGATCTCCTGGCGGAGGGTTAAACCTTACTATATTCAATCTGCAAGATAGTCTATAATTTTCTAACACACTAATCATCTCATCTACATCATCTTCAGAGTCGTTCTCCCCTTCAATGTAGCATCCATGTATTCTTAATATCTGTCCAGATATGGATTGATATCTTCTAAGATCTGATAGTGCATCTTTATAATCATGTGCCCCGGGGAGCCACTTCTTCCTAAAGTCTTCATCAGTTGAATAGAAGGAATAATAAATAGTGGGGTATATGGGAGCAAACCAGTCCATTAACTCCCCATCCTGCCACCTAAATGTTTTAGGATAAATGGTGGATATGTTAAACTTTGGCCATAGCCCTTCATTTAGGGCTAATTCAGATAGCTCTTCTAATACATTACCTGCTAAGTTATAATTAGCTAGTGGCTCCCCGCGAGCCATCCAGTTAAAATGAACCATTTCTGCCCCATTAATATGGTTTCTTGGAACTTCTACTGTTTTCCAGTGATCAAATACAGCTTTTGCCTGAGCTAGAAAGTCTTCTTTCGTTGCAGGCTTCATCATTGTCTGCCGGGAGGCAGTAAGCCAACAGTGACCACAGCCCTTATTACATCCACTATGACTAGAAAGATAGCAAATAAAATAAGTTGGGCGTCTCTGGACAAATCTTGCTTCATAGAAGCCTCCATCCCCAGATGGAACTACAAAATTAACAGAGGAGTCTAATTCAGACTTAATTACTTTCATAGATGCTCCGATTTAAAAGGCTTTTTAAAAAAGTCATAGTTTAAGACAAAATATTTATTCATCTTTATAAAATCATCATGATAACCTATAAATCCATTATTGATATGTTTCCAGGATCCTTGTCTTGGAGTTACAACTTCTAAGTCCCCTGGGAGATCTTTAATTAAATCTCTTAATTCATCTACTGTCATAATTTAATAGCCTTAAACTCACCTAGACATATATCCTCTTTACTATATTGATAGTAGGTTTGAGATATGTAGGAGACTTCCTCTATACCACCATGTGGACGCTCCCTATGTCCCTTAAACTTATACACAGTTCTTTTATCTTTTTCTAGATCAAGATCTATTTCATATTCCTCCCCATAGTCATTATATGATAATACTATAGTGTCTCCCGGGAGCTTGGATAAAGCCTCTATTAATTCTTTTACTGTCATATTGATGAGGAATTTACTTCTAATACTTCTACAAAATCCAAGAACTCAGTGTTACCCTTTGATATAGCCTCAAAGTATTCAGGAGAGTTTCTACTAATAAATTCCCAACCAGCTTTAGACTTATATCTCCTTGCTCCTACTGTTTCTATCTTCTCCACTTCTTGCCATAGCATGTCTCCATCAGCTACAAATACTCCCATTTCATCTGGAAGATCTTTAATAGCTTCTTTCAAGTCTTTAATTGTTAACATTTATATCTCGTCCCATGGAGCAGATCCATTAAGTTCTCTGTCAATAATAATGGTTAGATTATTAGCATACTGCTCTATTCCTTCTGCTAGAATCCAATTCCTCTTGATATCTAATAATTTAGCAATTTTAGCATATGATTTCATATCCTTAATAATTTTCATTATTTCCATAGTTGAATCTTCATCAAGCATGTCTAGCTTCTCTTAACAGGACAAGTAAGACTTAGGTCCCCGGACTTAGTATAAGGAATCTCCCGGTCTCCCATGATTATTCCTTTCTCAGCCTTACCAATATGGCAGTGCTTACACTTATAAGTCTTTGTGAACTTTGTTCCATCTTTAGACTTCTCATTAGAAGTCATTATAAATTCATGTTTGTTCATAATTAATACACTTAAAAGCATCCTTGACTATTTACTAGTATTTCTCTCATCTTAAAGTAAACCTCCCCGGAGGCTCTTGAGTCTTCCAAAGCATCGTGGGCTTTGAACTCAATACCAAAGTGGTCAGCTAGTTTAGCTAGTCCAAACTTATTGAGTGGAAGAATCTCACAATCAGCTAAAAATTGAGCTATAGAGACTAGGTTTATATATCTATAAGATACATATGACTCCCACTCCGGGAGGAGATCTCTCTTAATCCTAGCTATATCAGCTTCGACTTGGCTCCCGATAGGTTTCAAGTGCTTCTTAGCAACACAGGATTTAACTATGCTCTTTATTGCCTTCTCTAATTCTGGAGATTTAGCAGCTAGCATAGTTCTACATAAAGCTATCTTATTTCCTAACTCTAGATCAACTTCTCTTGAGTGTTTCTTTAGGAAGTCTTTAGCTAGTCTTTGACAGTCCTCCACCGGGAGGGCTTCTAGATCATGTTGAATTAAGTCAATCCCATTAACTTCTAAAGCCTCCCTGGTGACACAGTATTCCTTATGTTTAAGCTTAAGGTGAAGGCTATCTAGTTCAACACCCCCGGGGGAAAATATTACAAATGCTACTGTAAGGGTAGAGTGGTGGGGAAGGAGTCCTCCAGTCTCTACATCTAAGGCTAAATACTTACTCATGGATCTTCCTCCTCAAATAACTTATCTATAAGAAGATCTAAATTTTTCTTTTTCTCAATAAAATCCTTCTGAGCCATAGCTGAAAGATTAGAGGAGTAGCTTAATAAGGTACAAGTATCTTCATAGCTATTCATGAGATCTTTTACTGCTGATTTTAGTTCTTGCTTAGTGGGTTTCATTACACTACTGCCTTTTTCTTTTTAGGATATTTAGATGGAGGACGTTTTGCCCATCTAAGCTTATCTATATCTCCTGCCAGGGTGAAGCTTGCAAAGTGTATTGGCATCAAATGTTTATTAAGCCTAACATACTCTTTTAGCTGTTTTATTCCGTCTTTAGGAAGCTTATTAAGGAAAAATGAGTGCATAGAGAAGTGCTGTCTAAAGTCTACATATAGAGAGTACTTAGTATGTGGGTAGTCTTCATTAATTGAAGCTGAAAAACAAGGCTTGGTAGACTGTATTCCACCATTAATGACATCAAAGAATATGCCTTCATGTGGAGTGTCTACTATTTCTCCAAGTACTGATCTGGGTATTCCTAGAAAATTTCCATCAGCATATAAATATCCAAAGAGTGCCAGGAAGGGTATATAGTTTCTGTACCCTTCTTCCTTTGTCATGTATGCCCACCCGGAGGGTTTTAACTTTTGCTCTATGTAAGCATAGATTAAAGATTCAGCCTCTTCTTTAGTCATTCCGGTACCGCCTTTAGTGCTTCGGTTAGGGTTTTTCCTGAATAATGTTTTCCACCGTAACGCAATGGAATGTATATTTCATAGTCGCCATACTCTTCTTCCATGTCATCGCCTTGTCTGCGAAGCCTAGCGCCTTGAGCTAGTTGTGATTCCAGCAACCGTAATGTCTCCGCTTTCTCTGCCATCGCGTCGAAGGCGGCTAGCTGCAAAGCTAACAAACCGCTATCGTGTCCGCTTGTAGCCCGCATCGCGTGCCAATATTGCCCGATTGTATGCCGCAGGTCTTTCGCCGTTACTTCGCTCATTAAATTTCCTCCAAACTCATAAGGGCTCTCTCATACATATTTGCATGTTTTAGAGCATATCTAGTAAATAGATCTATGGATTCAAATGTTGAGATTAGTTCTCCATCTATGTAAACCCTAAGTCCAGGTCGGGTTTCAGGTCCTCCCCATCTCAAAGTATCAAGCTTAACAGACACACAGCCCTGCCTTACATGAGTAACTACATCATTATTTTTATATAATTCTTCTATCTGCTGTAAGAAGTTCATTTGAGTAATCTCCTAATCTTCTTAGCTAGATCATTACATCTTCCCATATCTTCTAAAGACATAACAATAATTTCAAGCTCATCTTTAGTGAGTTGAACTTCTTTAGATACTACTCTCTCCTCAAGGTTCCCCGGGCGATCTCCAGAGAAGTAGAATATTTGAGCCCTACAGACCATATTACTCATAGTAGCTCCAGGTGTCCAGTAATCTTGTCAATATCTTCAGATTTATTTGGACCTATAGCAATGCAAGTTAGTGTAGGAACTCCATGAAATTCAGTAGCTCCATTGTCCACTATTCTTTGAACCTCAAGTCCGCCTGATTTTGCTAAATCTTCTAGCTCTCTAAGTTCCTCCTGACTGTTACATCCAACCACTATCTTGACAAAGGATCCATAAATCCAGTCAAGCTGCTCTTTACTAAAGTGATTTTTTATAAAATGAATGTTGTCAACATATGTATAACCTTCACAGGAATCAATACATGCTTTAATACGGTTGGTAACAAATTTCATGGAGGCATGGGCAGCTTGGGCAGCAATCTTGCCTTTTCTCATATTAAGATCTTTTCTTATTACAATTACTTGTTTTATAGACATTATATTCCACCAAAATATTGGTTCAGGGCTTTGTTTTCTAATTCTCTTACATCTTTTCTTGTAAGGGTAACTTCAAAGGTATCTTTATTTCTCTTGATAGTCAAGTTAACTTTTTCTCCCGGATCCCCCGGGCGGAGTTTGTTATTGTTCTCATCTATGTAGATGATTTTGTCCCCGGCAAGGAGTCCTGCCTCTTTAGCTGGACCTTTATCATGAACCTTTATGATGACCCGGGTGGAGGGATTCCATCTAAGACCCAGTATCCCAAGCCCCGGGGAGTCTGTCTTAACAGCAGATCCCTCTAACATCCCACATATCAATAACTCAAACATCATTCTTTAGTATCCTTTTAGCTTCATCTTTAGATACACACCATTCTCTAGGTTGTGAGGTAGTGTATAGGAGCCCTACTCTTAAAAATTTACTTTTAATATCAGATTCATACACTGAAATATGTTCATTTCCAATGAGGTCTTTGCAGATATTTCTCATCCACTTTCTGGCTAGAGTATAGGACACTGGAGAAGACTCTTGGTCTAAGATTAGTTTAAGAGTTCTCATAAAAGCAACTTCAAGGATTATTTTCTTGGAGTCTTCTCTGTCCTTTTTCTCTTTGTTAGATTTAATCTCAATTTCACAATCAGATGAATGGTAGAAAGTTCTTTCTCCCTTCACACAATCACATTCAAGCCAGTCTGGATCACACCCCATAGCCGTACTCCTCCCAGAGGATATCTTTAGCTAGGTCTAGTAGGTCTAAATCAGTATTTTCGGCAGTGAACATTATTAACATTCCCTCCGACAGCTCCCCTAACCTGTTCTCAAGTTCTTCTCTGTGCTTTAGGTAGCATACAGATAGGTCACTGAACATTGCCCCTGGGCGTATTCCACCAGCACAATAGTGATTCTCACTCCAATGATCTATAGAGCAGCTTCCACAACAATGAAACTCTTTCTTACAGTACCTACATTTCATATTGCAAGTATAGTAGAGTTAACTTTATTTGTCTAGAGCATCCATGTCAGCCCAGACTTCATCCCATGATCCTTCAAGACCACATCTGGAGTACTCCACAGCCTTTACCTCAAAGAAATTCTCATGAACAACAGCAGACATCATCCAGTCAATCCACGGAAGGGGATTCTCCTTAATCTTATATTCTGGCTTTAGTCCAAGTTGAATTAATCTTTTATCAGCTATAAATCTAATATATTCTTTTACTTCCCCGGGGGATAATCCTTCTACCTCCCCAGCAGAGTAGGCTAAGTCAATAAACTTATCTTCCAGATCAACCATATCTCTTGCAGCTTGATAGATTTCCTTTTTTAAGGAGGCTTTCCACAGCTTAGGATTCTCATCCAGAAAGGCGTGAAAGAGCTTAATCATAGAGTTAACATGAAGATCTTCATCTTTGAGACTGTAGCTTACTATCTGCCCCATCCCCTTCATTTTATTCATCCTGGGGAAATTAAGAAGCATAGCAAAGCTAGAGAATAGTTGAAGCCCCTCTCCAAATGCAGAAAATACAGCAATAGACTTAGCTATCTCACTATCTGAATCTACTTTAATTCCTTCTAGATACTCATGCTTGGCTTTCATATCTTCGTACTCTTGAAATGCCTTGTACTCTGCCTCCGGCATCCCTATCGTGTCTAAAAGAAGGCTATATGCAGCTATATGGGTGGACTCCATAGAAGCAAAAGCTAACAGCATCATCCTTATATCTGGATTTTGAAAAATAGGAAGATATTTATCTACATATCCCCCGGCTATGTCTAGGTCTGCCTGGGTAAAGAACCTAAATAACTGGGTAAGAAGATTCTTTTCCTTATCTGTAAGCTTCAGATTCCAATCAGATATATCTTCGTTCATGGGGACTTCTGACTGGAGCCAGTGCATATTATTTTGAGTCTCCCAAGCTTTATGGGCCCACTCAAAATCTAATGGCTTGTAATATGATCGTTTTTGTCTTAGCCCTGGCATGAGAAACACTCCCCTTCTTCTGAGTCTGCTCTAACAGCCCTTTCAATCTTAGCAGAGATAAGTTCAGGTCTGCTCACTGCTTGAGATCTATAGTAATATAGGGTCTTTAACTTCTTCTTCCATGCCTCTATATGAACTTCACTGGCCCTTTTAGGGCTAGTTCCTGGGAGAAAGAATAGATTTAATGATTGTGATTGACATATATATTGTTGACGGACAGATGCATGTTCAACTACCCACAGTTGATCTATTTCAATAGCAGTCTTAAATATAGACTTTTCCCAGTCAGTGAGAAAATCTAAATGCTGGACAGATCCATCCGTACCTATAATACTTTTCCAGACCTCTTCAGTGTTTTGACCTTTGCTCTCTAAAAGTTTTTCTAGATATCTATTCTTAACAAAGAAGCTTCCACTCATAGTCTTATGAACATAAGCATTGGCTTTTATTGGTTCAATAGATGGAGAAGTATTAGCAATAATAGAAGTTGAGGCGTTGGGGGCCACTGCCATTAAGTGTAAATTCCTTACCTTAGTCTCCCCGGCATCAGGTGCAGATCCTCTTTCTCCTGCCAACTTTACAGTAGCAGCATAGGCTTGAGATTTAATATGCTTAAACATATTGTCATTGATTCCCCTGGCTATAGGACCCTCAAAAGGGATCATCTCCTTCTGGAGATATGAGTGGAATCCCATAGCTCCTAGACCTAAACTCCTCTCATAGAATGCAGATCTTGCTGCTCTATATAATTCATCAGGGGCATTTTCTATAAAGTATGTTAAAACATTATCTAGCATTCTTATAAGATCTTCAATAAATGTAGGATGATCTTTCCATTCATCATATGTTTCTAGATTAACACTAGAGAGGCAGCACACAGCAGTTCTTTCAGGACTTACTGGTAGTAGTACTTCACTACAAAGATTTGAGGAATGTACTCTTAGTCCCTTTTCTTTAAGCTCATTGGGTAGCTTTCTATTACTTTCATCTATAAAATGAATGTATGGCTCCCCAGTAGATGCTCTGGTTTCTAGTAATAAAGTCCATAGATATCTTGCAGGAAGAGTCTTTCTTACTTCTTTAGAGTGTGGATCTATCAAATCCCAGTCCTTTCCTTTCAAAACAGCTTCCATAAAAGAGTCTGGGATGTTTACCCCATTATGAAGATTAAGGCATTTCCTCTCAGGATCTCCCCCGGTGGCCTTTCTCATTATAAGAAATTCTTCTATCTCTGGATGACTTATATCTTGGTAGGCAGCATAGGAACCACGACGGGTTTTACCCTGAGCTACAGCTAATATCTCAGAATCAACTACCTTAAGAAATGGAATAAATCCTAGTGATTGAGATCCAGAACTAGTGGAGGTTCCATTAGATCTAAGACTGGACCAGCATCCTCCAATTCCCCCTCCCATAGATGCAAGGAACATATTCTCTGTATAGTGTTCTGCTATCTCTTCTCTAGAATCTCCTACCCAGTTAAGGTAGCAGCTTATAGGCAAACCTCTCTTAGAGCCTGCATTTGCAAGGATTGGAGTAGAAAACATAAACCATAGATTAGACACATAGTCATAGAGCCTTTGAGCATGAGCTTCATCATCTGCAAAAGCTTTTGCTGCTCTAGCAAATACATCTTGGGGGGATGTCTCACCGGGCAGGTAATATCGGTCTTCTAGCGTTTTTACTCCAAAGTTTTCAAGCTTACTATCCCTGGAGTAATCCTGCATCAAACACCTCTCTGTAAATGAAGACAACAAAAAAGCTGGGCTTTTGACCCAGCCTTTACTCTATTTAAACAATCTAATGCTTATCTAAAGATTATTCTATCTCTGAATAGAGAATCTGTCCAATGATGAAGAGTGGGACAGGCTCTATGTTTTACGAACTTGCTAGCTTATCAAACTTATTTAACAAAACTATGCATAATTTGACTGTGGATTTCTTCTGTTGGTACTTCCTTTTCTTCATGAGTTACAGCAGTTGCCACCCTGGAGCAATCCTTCATAACATCAATTGTTAGGATCTTACATTTAGACTCAATCTTTTGGGCTTCTTTAGTATTAGCCCCATCTAATTGTTCTTCTACAGCTCTTGTATAGCCTGCTGACCATCCTATAAATGTAGCTGCATACACAGAGTCCCATCCATCCACATCCTTGAGTGCTGCTGTCGCCGGGAGGCTTAGGGTGAGTCCTATTAAAATCCCTACTATAAATTGTTTCATTAATTACTCCTTCTTTCTAGTCCATTACCAAAATGTACAATTGTTCTATCTAGTCCATCTTCAAACTCTACTTGAGGTTTCCACCCGGTCGCCCGGAGCTTCTCACTTGAGATTGAATAGGAGAGATCATATCCAGCTCTATCCGGAACCTCTTCAATAAGCTCCAGAGGGGCATTAAGCTTATCATATATAAGCTCTACTACCTTTCTGGTTTCCATCTCATTATAAGCAGAGGAATGCCAGATATCTCCCCTATACTTAGCTACTTCTATAATCTGTTCCAAAGCAGAACAAGCATCATCCACATAAAGCCAGTCTCTAAAAGCTTGAGTCTTAAAGAGGGGGGTGGATCTTTTATTCCAAGCATTATCAATAGTCTTAGGTATAAGCTTCTCTTTGTGCTGGTTAGGTCCATAGATATTGCACAGTCTAGCTATAGATACAGGAAGGTTATAGGTTTCCCGGTAGCTCTTAGCTACTAATTCAGCAGCAGCTTTAGAGGAGGAGTAGGGGCTCCTGGGTTCATACTTCTGCTCCTCTACCATCCTAGTAAATTCCCAATGAGGGACAGCATTAAAGTCAACATATTTAGGACCTATAAAGGAGGAGAGCAATATGCCCCTTCTAGAATTAGTCCACCTTGGCATTTCATGGTGGATTACTTCATCAGTGGATAAAAGTATTGTCTTACCTATTTGGAAGTCTTTACAGGCTTCCATAACATTAGCCGCCCCGACTGTATTACTCTGAAGGAACAGTCCTGGATTCTCAATGCTATTGCATACATGGCTTTCTGAATGAGCAACTAAAGCTAAATCCACTGGCTCTATACATTTAAAAGCCTCATAGACCATAGACTTATTAGCACAATCTAGTTCAAATACCTCTACATTCTTTAGATGTTCTATCCTGTGAACCTGGTTGGCATAAGTCATCTTATCTAGAACTGTTATCTGATCATATTTGTCTTTAACAGTCTCTATAAATCGGGACATAATGAATCCCGCCCCGGTGACTAAGAGATGGCTCATGAAAGTCTAACCACTACAGAGCGTACTTGGTATGTAGATCCAGTTTCTCCATCATCAGATTCTTTAACAATAGTTTTAGTGGAATTTTCTATCTTCACGTTCCACCCAGCCTCTTTCATGGTCTTCTTGACAAACTTAACTACCTCAGGATCTGGACTGATGCCAATTCCTATAGTAGTAATGCCTTTCTCTAACTTTCTAGCAATGAGCTTAAGAGCATTTTCTTTGCTTCGCTCAATCTTAGCATTAGCTCTATCTCTATGGGCTTTATCGAACGCGCTTTTTGTTAGTATTGGATGATCCATAAGTTTTCTTAATCCTGCTTAAAGAAATTTCTTCAATATCATAAGCTTGATCATCTGTTAATGTCAACCCAAAGACTCCTCTCCACCACGTCTTCTGACATTCAGGGGAGGCATAGTCAACTATATGGTCGAAATAACAACCTACTACTAGGGCTTTAATCTTAGTTCCATCTAGTGAAGTCTTAATAGCATGTTGAAGAAGATGGCTGTGACCACTAACCATACTTCTAGCTTTCTCAGCAAGCATGTTCCTGGGAGCACTTACCCCAGACATCGCCTTGTCCATGTTTCCATTAGAGAAGTAGTGATTAAAGAAGATTCCATCCAGTTCTAATACATCCCTAAACTTAGATACTCTCCACCCGAACTCCTCATAGGCTAAATCAGCTAGTGATATGGCTCCATCAAGCATAGGCTCCGCCTCAATTGCCTTTTGGATTCTCTGCTCATGATTACCTAAAGTTATATAAAATTCAGGTTTCCACTTCTTGGCTTTCTTCATTTCTGCCAAGATTGGAGCAAACATTCTGTTCTGAGCATCTATAGTGACATTAATATCATCTAAATATCTACGCCCCTCGTAGCACTTCTTACCTTTATCAGCAAGGAAAAGGGAGGGCATGTCAGCAAAGTCTCCAATGCTTACAACCTTTGCTGGCTTCCGGTCTGCAATCAGCTTCCCTAATAGTTCAAATCTTTCATTGTCTATCCCCGGGGTTGCATGAGCATCCGGAATCACTAATATATCCACAAAATATCTCCTGATTAATAGAAATTCATACTAGCATTACAAAACTTAAACTGTCCAATTTTAGTGGCATTCAGACCAGTTAGGACCTGATTTAATGTCCACAACTACTGGAACCTTAGTGATATACTTCTCTCCGCAGGAGATCATGCACTTCTCTAAGATTGCTTTTGCTTCTGCTGCTCGCTCTTTCTTCACTATTAAATTGATTTCATCATGTACTACCGATACTATACCTTCTTTAAGAGGGTCTATACCTGGTAGTGCTCTTAGTGTTTGACCTACTTCAAATACAGCCTCTTTAAAGAGGTTTGCACATTCACCTTGAATCTGGAAGTTCCAGGCCTCCCGGGAGATCCGGTTAACCATCTTACAATATTCATTCCAGCTAACATGCTTCTCTTTAACTTCATCCCAGGGCTTGTACCATCTATGGAATATATCTTCCATGTCCGCCCCAGACCTCTTGGCCTGTACTATATCTTTAGCAGTCTTCTCCTGCCAATCATTAAGACACCACTTTTCATAGCGGGGGAGCTTTCTACAGAACATCTCAAATACAGGTCGTCTATGAATGAAGCTGGTCAAAGACTTATGAGGTTCAAGGGTATACCATATATACTCCTCGACTTCCTGCATAGCTTCTTTGACCCCAGCAAAGTCTGTAAAGAACCTATCCAATTTCTCCTGACATTCTGGAACAGACCACCTAACAGGCTCATCCAAATCTTGAGTTTCATCATACATGAACTGGGAGAAAGCTTTAGCTCCAGCTTTATAGAATACCTGAAGATTAGCAGTCTTACCTATAAAGTCTCTGGCATAGGTTCCCTTCTTGGGTTGATGATCCATATTCATAAAGATCTTAGCAGAGAGTCCATGGAGGTCTCCTCCCTCTCTTGAAAGTTCCTTTACAAGGATAGGATCTCCAGAAATTTCAGCAATCATACGAGGCTCTACTTGGGAGTAGTCAGCAGAGATCCACTCATATCCCTCCGGGGCTTGGAAGCTGGTTCTAAATAGCTTACCTGTTTGGACCTCTCCAAAGATTGTTTCTCTAAAAGGAATCTGTTGAAGGTTAATTTGAGAGGAACTGTATCTCCCAGTCTTTGTTCCTACAATGCTGAATCTGGATCTAATTCGACCATCAGAGTTAAGCATATCCACAATCTTTTGACCAAAGTTATTAGATAGGTGAGCTGCTTTCTTAGCCTTAAGAATAGAAGCTACTCCTGGGTGATCTCCCCGAAAGCCTTTGAGAGTATCTTCCTCTGTGTTAGGAGCATCTATTCCTACAGACTTGAGGGCTGCCAATACCTGCTTTGGGGATCCGCAATTAATAGGATGCTCTTCTACTATGGTTTCCCATACAGTAGCCATCTGACCAGGCTTAGCATTCTTCGCCCGGGAGGGTATTAGTGCTTTAACTTTTCTTTCTACTTTCTGGGTGAAGTATTCCCCTACAGCTTCAGCAGCCTCCTGCCTCTTCTGCTCCAAGTATCCAACTACATTATTGCAGTGGTACTCAACATCAATAGGGATCCCCCGGCACTCCATTAAAGCTGTCTCACCAATAAGGGAGCAATCAAGTCTGATTACATCCCAGAATCCTTTCTGCTTGTGCTTCTTAACTAGAGCATTGCCAGCTTTCTTCATCTGGTCATAAAGGAACATGATAAGTCTTACATCATCAGCAGCATATCTAAGCTGATCTTTAGTTAGATTAGGATCTGCCCAATCAGACTTCTGATTCTTATTCTTAAACTGCTCATACTCATAGAAGTTCATGCCTGTCTCAGCATAGAACCATCCATAGTCTAGAAATTTCCTATATTCATTTCCTAGAGTGTGTTCATAAGTATCTCCAGCATGTATGTTTTTTCCTAAGAGAAGCGTATCTCTCATTTTTACCATCCAAATGTCAAACTGGGTGGCAAGAAATCCATACTCATAAGTTAAATTGTGACCAATAATCAGACTAGATTCAATTATTTGCTTCAGATGTTCTGTAATCAGCTTCTCTCCGAGCTTCCTTACATCGAAGATGAATTGAATATCATGTCCAGCAAGAGGACATAGCCCTATCTGCATAGTAGCTACATGCCCTTCAAAGTCCGCCCGGAGGTTTAGCCCTGACTTCTCTTTGGCTTTCTCCTCTAGTTCAGACTTATCACTTCCACAATATGGAATAGGTTTAGGAACCTTGCCGGGGAAAGGTAAACTATAAGTCTCTAAGTCAAGCCCAATCCTGGGCGTCTCCATTGACTCACAGTAATCACTAATATATTTAACAGCTTTATGAAATTGTTCTAAGTTTTCAATGTAATGATATGTCATTCATCCATGTTAGGATGAATACTCATTTTCTAGCAAATTTTAGATTGCTCTTCTTCATATGCAATAACAAGACTTCTAGCAAGGTCAGCTAGATCTGCTTCGTCCCAGTATCCTCTCCAAGCAATCTCCCCGGACTTATCTATAGTAGATTGCATCCTCATAATTATAGGTTCAAGGGCTCCCAGGAGCTTTGAGCGATTAACATAGTATTCAAAGGAGTTGCTGCTCAATCTATATACTCCTCAACTGCTTAATGATATTAGAAGCTATTGCTACAGAAGAATTAGATAATGATTTTCTAATTATACCCTTGCAATCTAATATAATTTCTTGCTTTACTGTGTCAGTAAGTCCTATAGGGTGCCAGGGATCATACATAGTGTCTCCTGATCCAATATGCATATCTAAAACCATTGCTTCATCCCTAGATAGGGATATCATTTTTACAACTTCCATATAGATACTCCTAATAAAAAGGAGGGATATTACTCCCTCCATTCTATGGTCCCTGCTAGTTCCAAGTCAAATTAATTGTCTGCGTCATCAGCTTCAGAGTCGTCATCCTTATCTTCTTCAGGCTTAGTCTCTTTAGCTACAGGCCATTGGATGTCCAGTTCCTTAATGGTTGGATCATCTCTCTTTACATTGCCATAAGCATCAAGGAGAATTCCACGCAGCTCTGCGGCTGGGAGATCTTTAAGCTTCAACACTTCTTCTGGAAGGTCTAGGCTAAATTGTTTACCCATCTGCTTGAGCTTTTGACTAGACATAATAGATGGCTTGTCAATACCTTTAGATAACTTCTTAGTGCAGAACACAGAGTCTGGCTCATCAAAGATTGAAAGATAGTTATTGTTGTGAGCCTCTTCAATCTCTTCAAAGTTGATTCTGTCCTTCCCGGCGGGGACCTCAAAGATCTTAATAGGATTAACATCAAATTCTTTAGTTCCATCCTTAGATGTCTTCTTCTGATCTTTCAGATTATAGACATATACAAGAAGAGGCTTAACCGGGATTGGATAGTTCTGATTACCAAAGGAGTTAGTTCCTTCACAATGTTCACAGAAAGAATCTGGATCTCCTTCATCATAATATAAGTGATTGCAGAGCGGAGCCTTTGGTTGACCCTTGACAAAGTGAATATGTAGATTACCATTGTCTTTAGAATCTTCAGAAGTCTTCCACAATGGAGTCAGGTCATGAAGTACAGCAAAGTAACAGGGGGTGTCTTGACCAATATCTCCCTTAAGATTCAGCTTCCAGTAATTTGAAAAGCCCCCGCTTCGTTTGGGGAGCCTATTTTGCATATTGAAAAAACCCATTTAATTAAATTACCTCGTTAATATTAATACATTATAATATGATATTTATCTCATATTAGTAATTGTACTTATGAGGTTCATTTTTCTGCAAATTTTAGTAGTTTTAGATGTTTGCCTACCCCAAAAATAGGCTTCGATGTGACTGGAATCCTTAGCCCTGTTTGGCTTACATCACTTATACAAGTTTCAACTGACTTGGTAGAAAACGCTGGAAATCCTTGCCTAGAGAGCGATAGCTCATTTATATAAGTTTCAGATCCTCTACATTAATTTTTGGGGTACCCTTTTTGTAAGATGTATATTACTAGGTTTGGCTTACAGCTGACAGACTACCATAGATTCTCAAATCTGTCAACTAAATATTAAGATAGTGAATTCTCTTAGCTCTGAAGGAATTCTGAAAGCATTATGGACTTGGTAATCATCATAGAAGGAAGATTATAGTTATTAAGGATATAGACCTTTCTAGCTTTAGATGAATCAAATCTAAGTCTAATAGCTTGCTGAGTCTCATTGACATTATATTCATAGCAGAGTCCAGCCCAATACTCACTGGGAGTGAATATATTGAAGTCTTCATATTCATATATGTAACCTTGACCTCCCGACTTCTCTATCCTTCTGATCTTCTGCTCTTCAATAGGAACAGAGGAGAAGTCTGAAATATCAACTGGGTAGGGATTGGATATTTCTGGATTATTATTTTTTCTATTATAGAAGTTGGTTACAGTCTTATACCTATATATGTCCATCATGTAGTCTCGGCCGATAGAGTATCTCCCGGCGAGTAGGAACTGGACATCATAGTCCTTATAAGTGTTAACTCCCTTGGACATCAAGTTAATAGTTTTAGTGGTTGGATATCTTTCTAGGTGGTCCAGAAAGAACTGACCAACCTTCTGCTGCATATACTTGGAAGCTACAGTGACAAGGACCTGCTTATCCTTGTGCTGCTCTTCTACTATCTCCCCGATTCTATGGAGGATATTCTCTAAGTTATTATCCTTCTCCAGGAAGGTCCGGGAGGCAGAGGAGTTCAATACTTGAATGATTTCATTCTCTGGGTGAATTCTAGTAACATCTACTACTTCATCATCCCCCCAGGTTTCTATACCAAAATCCCCTGTAAGGTTCTTTAAAAGTTCCTTAGGTGGAGTAGCATCAGTGAACACTTTTATAGGTACGTTAGGAAGCTCATAAACCACCTCTATGCCAGTGTATTTACTAGCCCTTTTACCCTGGTTATAGAAGCGAATGAAATCTGGAACTCTCCAGTCCTTTCCTTTAAACTTCTTCTTAAACTTCTCTAGTTCTGTTTCCTTAGGTTTCATCTTGCCCCGGGGGAGTTCCCTCCCCATAAGCCAAGCATATAGAGTATTAGCCCAATCATAGTGGGATTCAAATAACTTATCTAATTCATGTCTGTGAACCTTAATAGATTTATAAATATTATTGGTGAAGGTCTCATCAATAAATAAAACATCGAACCCTTTCTTACCAAGCTCATAGATGACTTCCTGGCAGGAGAAATGAGCATGTTGAATTATTACTATTTGATGCTCCGGCTCCTTTACCTCTGCATACTGGCGGGGATAGTAGCAATCATTATAGAAGGGACACTGCTTACAGTATCTGTTTTTATATTCCCCCGCTTCTACTCCAAGCTCTGATTGATCTTGAATCTCTGAGTAGAAAGGGCAGTCAAAGGAAAAGCCAAGCTCATCCTTGTACTTAAAGATATTCTTGTGGCTCATTAATATGAATGAGCTTTGACCTAAATGCTTAAGCCTCTTTTGATGCTCCAGAGCAAGCTCAGCAGTGGGAACAGCTATGAGAACTTTATAGCCCCTCTTAGCTATATCAGCAGTCCATTTACTTACAGCAAAGGATTTCCCTGAGCCCATAGAAGAAGCAAGAAGCATAGTTCTGTACTCCCTATCTTCTAGGCTCTTAAGTAAATCTTTTTCAAAAGCAGCAAAGGTGAACTTTCTTATATCATCAAAAGTTGTGAGCTTAATCCTTCCAGCAATGGATCTCTTGATAGGTTTTCCATATATGAACTGTTTAGGGGATTTAATTTGCCCCCGCCAAGGGCATCCCTTACAAGCTCCAAAGTTTTCATCCCAAGCCTTACAGCTCATGAAAACTCGGTCGGGGCCCTTAACATCAGCAACGTTCCAGTTGTTATCCCAGTGGTGCTTGGAGTCATCCCTATCTCTATACTCATTAACTATCCAGGAGAAGAACTCTTTACCATCAGTAATTTCTTCTTTCTTCTTTTTAGATTGGCGAACATCATTAAAAGCACAAAGACCAGAAAGAGCCATACCTGGCATGTGGGTAGATTTAACTCTATCCATAATATAGTTATCATGAATGATCCCATCTAGAACATCTCTTGCTGCTTGACAGTTCTTAAATACTGGTCTAAGCATAGTTGGAATGTCCCCCGCCTTTAGTGGTTCCGGCAGGGTAAGATTGCGGGGGGTGTAGAGGAACTCAGCATCTCCTCCCTTGAACTCATACTTAACAGGTTGGAGAGCTTTTATAGTCTTAAGAGGTCTTAGAAAAGCTTTAAGAGTATCTTCATCAGGCTGGGGAGCCTCTAAGAAAGCTTTCATAAAAGCCTCAGGGTCATCTGTAAGTTCCCCACCCACCTCTATAGGGTATACCTGAGGATCATCTGACTTATCCATCAGGTGGAGCCCCAGGGGAAGGCGACAGAGGTAATCTACTTTGTTTACCCCAAATATCTCATCATAGTAATGATTGTCTTTATCACTAGCATCATAAAAGTTAAGTCCAGCATCCTCTCCTATCTGGAGAAAGAGATGCCTTGCAGTATCAATAGTGCAGTTAACTGGAATCCAGGTCTTGCCTCTATCAAGAAAATTAAAACCTTTTGATCTTCCATATTCTAATATATAAACTAAGCCATACTTCTCAAGCTCTTGGGGGACCTTACTTAGCCAATTATCCCTAATGTCTTTGCCATCTAAGTCGAAGCAGACCCACTTGAGTCTGCCTCCAACTGAAGGTCTCATAGCCATTGAACCTATTAAGTTTCCAAATTTAGGTTTATCCCAACCATAGAAGTGCTGCTCAAAGTCAGCAGGGAGCATCTTCCTTTCTTCAGGATAATAGCCCTTATCAGCTCTACCTTTATAGTGTTTCTGGAAACTAAAATAGTTAAGTCCACCAATAGTGAACTTGTCAAAGAATGACTTTATCTTAGAATGATAGTATAGGCTTGGTTTATGCAATTATTCCTCTTCTTTTAGATTTTCCTCCAAAGCTTTCATTCTGGAAGCATCCTCTAAAGCCTTAATCCTAGCTTTTTCTTTTCTAATCTGTTCTAAAGCCTCTTTAACTTTAGTAAGTTCATAGAACTCTATAGCTTGTTCATCCATCATTTTCTTAAGCTCACCAACCTGCTCTAAAGCAAGCCTATTGCATTCACCCCTTACATCTTGATTTCCATCTGATTCAAGAAATACCTCAGTCTCAATAGATACATTACCAAAAGGAACTGTAGGAAGCAATAGTTTTATATTAGATTTAGCTTTCATTGGGTTTAAATTTAACTCCTTTCTTAGGTTGTGAAACAATAATCTTATTAATCTCTTGAACAGTGAAGTTCTCTTCTGGCATCTCATCATAGTTAATATGACCAAGAGCTTGGAGTTCTTCCAGTTTAGAGAGATCTATAGTATCCCCCCGGCAGGCCTCCAGGTGATCTGGAAAATTATCCTTAACCCACTTAAATAAGTTTGGCTGATTGAATTTAACTTGCTTAAAGCTGGAGAAGGAGATGTTTTCAAATTCCTCTTCGGCATCATTGAATTGCTCTATTAGAGTCTCCTTAAGCTTATCTCTTTCAGCCTCAAGCTTCTTAATCTGAGCAACAATTTCTGAATACCGTTGCATCTCCGGGGTTCTCTCTGCCATCTAAAATTAATCCTTAGTAAAATAAGTTTGAGAATACTAGGATCTTAACATGGCTAAAGAACTACCGTCAAAACAGCTTAGTGAGGAGCATAAGGCTTTCATCATTAAGAAGCTGGCCCTTAAGGAAGACTACATAAAGATTAAGGAAGAGTTCGCCAAATTCTTTGACTGCATAGTTGATGGGGAGACCATAATTAAAGTTGAAAATACTTATGCTCTGGTCATTCATGAAGTTGCTCAAAGAGAGTTGAATAACATCGCCCGGGAGCCTCTAGCCCATGCTCGTATAAGATTAAGAATCCTTCATGAAGCTCTTAAGGATGCTATGGTCTCAAGAATTATCAAATCCTCACAGGTGGGGGAAAACGACTGGGAGGTAGAAAGAGGAATGAACCTCGCTGCCATAGACAGGATAGTCAAAAACGCCAGGGAGGAAGAATTCTTTGCTAAGAAACTCCTTCTGGAAGTTAAGAAGCTTAAACTTGAAGCCGAGAAGGAAGATATTGTTTCCACTGGCTTCAGTGTTCAGATTAACGATGGATTAGATGAGTAAGTTTTCTAATAAAGAAATAAAGGAAATACTATCCAAACCCTTTCAGCTTTGGCCTGCCTGCAACTGCGCCTACTGTGAAGAAAATGGATTTAAGAGAGAGCCATATGAGGATCAAAGAAAAGTATTTCAAATTCCTCATCATCATGGATTAGACGTAGTTCTAGCCTATGGAGGAGGTCGTGGTGGAAAATGTCTTCAGAAAGGCACTCCTGTAATAATGTTTGATGGACAAGTTAAACCTGTAGAGAAGATTCAGATAGGTGAATTTGTGATGGGTCCCGACTCTAAGCCAAGATTGGTGACAGATCTGGCTAGGGGAAGGGAAACTATGTATAAGGTTCAGCCCACTCATAATGGACAGCCCTTTATTTGTAATGAGTCTCACATTCTTTCTCTAAAGAAAACAATAAGATCCAGAGATATTAGGATTAATAAGGATGGAACTACCTACATTAAGCCAATGAGGTATCCAGGAGAAGATGTTGTTAATGTCTCCATTAAAGAGTACCTAACCTGGAGCGGTAGAAGGAAAGACAGCTTCAAGCTATACTCTCCTGGACCCATAGATTTCCCTAATCCTACTAAGGAATTTAGTATTCCCCCGTATCTCTTAGGGGTATGGCTTGGGGATGGAAGCTCAGGAACTGCCAACTTTACTACTATGGACCCTGAGATAGTAAAAGCTATCTATGAGTGGGCTGAAACTATTCCTGGGAACTCCGTCAAAATTGACAATACTTCTGGAACTGGAAAGGCTAAAACTTATAGGATTACTGGAAAGATTGGAGGAGATCACAAGACCAATCCAGAAACAGCCACCTTTAGGCTAAAAGAGCTAAATCTTATAAGTAATAAACATATACCTCACATATATAAGACTGCCTCCCAGGAGGATCGTCTTCAACTCCTAGCAGGATTAATAGATACTGATGGACATAACTCCAAGGGAAGATTCTATGAAATCACTCAAAAGAATAAGACCCTTGCTGATGATATAGCCTTTGTCGCCCGCTCCCTTGGCTTTGTAGTTAATGTTAAGGATGTTGAGAAGTACTGCACATACAAAGGAGAGAAGAGGGGTGGAACATATAGAAGACTTAATATCTGTGGAGATCTACACCTTATTCCTGTCAGACTTCCTAGAAAGAAAATGGAAAACAAGGGGGAGAAGTTCTTTGATCAGAGGCATAGAGGATTCACCCTAGAGAACCTAGGTGAAGGGGATTACTATGGATTTTCCCTTGAGGGAAGTGATGGACTATTCCTCTTAGGAGATTTTCTTGTAACTCATAATACTTTCTGTGCAGTATCTAAAGGGATAGATTATGCCTTAAGATACCCTGGATGCACTATTCTAGTTGGAGCTGAAACTAGAGAACTTCTGAAAAGAACTGCAATGAAAGAGTGGGAGACTAGGTTCAGTATTAATTCTCCCTGGGATCACCCCCTTGTAGCTAGAAGACCTAATGATCACCAGAAATCTCTTAGACTTAAGAACGGAACCACTGTTTGGTTTCTACACTTCAGTGACTTTAAAGAACTCCGTGGTATTGGTGTAAGCTTTGTACACATTGAAGAGGCCTCTCTTATTAAAGCTGCTGATGCATTGGATGAATGTGTAAGACGATGTTCTGAAACTGTAGCACCCCAGCGTCAAATTATCCTTACTACTAATCCTGAAGAATCTAAGAGCTGGGTCTATGATACTTTTTCCTTGAAGCAGTTTGAACCCGGATATGATGGTCCTCAGCTTCCTGTTGGTAGAAGATGTAAATGCCAATTTTGCCCATTCTGCTTAAATAGACCAAATGATCCACAAGAGTTTATATATAAGGATGGGAAATGTGAAAACTGTGGCAAAAAGAAATTAGCTAAATGTCCAGGAGACATTGAGTTTATGAGGGTAGTATTCTTTGACCCCTCTCGAAACCCCCATATTCCTGCTGACTACTACCAAACAAATAAGTCATTCACCTCCGAAGCTCAATTCAACCTCTATACTAAAGGTCAGGTTATTGAGCTTCGACAGGGCAAGGTTTATAAGTCCTACTCTTCTAGGAACGTCAATAATGAGAATGTCCCTCTGGATTATTCCAAGGAACTATTTTGGAGCTTTGACTTTAACGTAAGTTTCCAGTGCTCTGTCATATGTCAAGAGAGAGTCACCCCGGAGGGTGTCTTTGTTGATGTAGTGGATGAGATTGTAATTCCTGAAGCTGGACCAGAGCATGTAGGCAAGGAGTTCCTTGCTAGATATGCTAAGTGGGAGAACGATATCACTATGTATGGAGACCCCGCCGCCCTTAATAGGAAAGTCTCATCTAATGACATATCTCAGTTCCAAACTATTGTTAATATCATTACTAATCCTCAAAAGTATCTCTCCCCAGAGGAGTACATAGAGCTAGGATCTCCCACCCCTAAAAGAGTTAAATCTATTCCCACTAAGATTAAAGGGCAAACCAAAGTAGGAGTTAAGCTTAAAGTTGATTCTGTTAATGAGAAGCTATGTAATCCTGCTAATGAAATCTGGTTGAAAGTTAACCCTAAATGTGTGTGGCTCCGGCGCTCTCTTGAAGATATGAGATGGAAGGAAACTACTGGTAGGGATATGCTTGATACAGCCTGCGATAAAGCTGCCGCTAAGTTTCCAGATAAAACAAAAGTTAGATTACTGAGTCACCCTACTGATGCCCTAGGGTACTACATTGCCAAGAAATGGCCTGTAACTAAGACTCAAGAGACCAAGGCTTTTGCTGTTGTACCTGGGCAAGCTTCCATTGAGATTGACGGCTCCGGGGAGGCCACTGACTCTTATATAAAGGAAGAGGAATATGAGCCTCCAGTTGCCTCTATTAAGAATTTTCAAGAGGTAAAGCAAAATAGTTTACTTGAGCTTCTAATCTCCCAAGGGGCTGGGGATGACAGCATTTCTTTCTTTGATTATTTCGGCTAAAGGTACAATGATAGTTGATAAGATTGTTGTCCTTAAGGGGAGTATCTAAAAAATGGCTAATCCTGTATTAGGAAATTGCAATGTTGTAGGTAATGTGCTGACTGGCGCAGATCTTGGTTTGAGTGCTGGGACATTCCTTGCAACAGCTTCTCCCAAAGATCTTACAGCTATTCATAGTGCAGTGCCTGAAACCTATATTGTTCTTTGCAGACTATCTAGTGGTTCAGCAACTCTGACAGTTGATCTTACTGCTGATGGTGTTTACTCTTCTGCTGATGCATCTGTTTCTCTGACTGGTACTAACATGTTTGCCCTGGTTGTAGACACAACTACTTCCTTGACTTATGCAAACGTTAGACTTGCTACTTCAGCAAACTGCATAGTAGACAGATTCGCTGTGCTTCCTCTTTGCAAACTGACTGCTGGTGAAAACTTTGCTTCAGTCCTGTTAGGAAGGAATGCAGTAGCTTCTCAGAACATGACTAAGGATTCTGACGGTTCTGGAGTATTCTCCATCTCTGTCAGTGCATAGTCACTCTAGAAAAGTAACATTGCTTATATGGGCTCCCTACGGGGAGCCTTTATAGTATCTGTACAATTGAGGATGAAATGCCTAAATTCATTGATAAAGCTCTATACAATGCTGGATTCATTAAAGAAAAGGACTATATCTATAGATCCTTATCCCCAGAGCGAAAGAAAAAGATGGAGAACTCTGTTGAGATCCTATCTGATCCTACCGTACTTTATAAAGAGATTGATGCTCTTAGGGAGGAAATACTATCCCTTAAGCAAACTCTTAGTATAGGTGGGACTACCGGATCCCCCTCCTCTATTAGTGGGTATGTTCCAGCAGGGTCTGTATTAAGAAAGAGATATCCTTCCCCCTGGGCTCTTCATGCCTTCATTGCTGAAAACTATCATGCTGCTGTAAAAGCTAGAAGACATAACATAGCTGAATTCTATAGAGATGGATATGTTCTTATTGCTGATGAGTCAGCTAGTAAGAAAACTATTAAGAAGGTAGATGCCTATCTCAAGGACCTAGACATTGCTAGGCTCAGAACTGAGATGTTTGACTACCTTAAAGTATATGGAAACTTCTGGGTCCTCCCAACTAAGAATAAGCTGGGGGGAATAACTAAGTTAGACATGCTCCTACCTGAGAGAATTGATGCTGTATACGAGTTTGATACCCTCCTTGGATGGAAATATTGGTGGAACAATAAAAATCACTTCTTTCCTGTAGATTCAATTGACCACGTTAAAACCTATTCTTTGAGAAATAAGGATATGGGAGTCCCAATTCTAGCTCCTGTTGTTATAGACATAGAAGCTGATATGCACGCTTCTATATGGTCTAACACTATCTGGCAGAAAGGAGGTTTAATCAAAGCTATTATTGCTCTTGAGACCCTGGGGGAAGAGGGAGTTATCAATGAGAATGTATTTATTAGCTTTGCTAAGAAACTTCAAGAGATCTTTGCTAGACAGTTTGCTGGTATTCAGGGAGCAGGTCAGCTTCTCTTTACCCCCGCAGTTAAGGGTGTTCATAATATTGTAAATGCCAAAGATCTGGAAGGGGCTTATGATATCACTGGGGATAAGACAGCTATTAAAGTGGCTGGACTCCTTGGATGTCCCCCGGAGGTTCTTGGAATCTCTAGAAAGTCCCAATATGAGAATAAAGCAGCCACTATGGACTTTGCATCCATGTCTGTAGATAATGATAACTATTATATTGCTGACCTTGTAGACAAATATATAACAAAAAATATCATTGAAGCTGCTGGATTTAAAGGTATCTCTATAAGGATGTCTGGAGAATTCGGAGCTGTATCTAACTCTGCTGCTGAGTTTTTAGCTAATGTTGCCAACTCTGGATGCGACATTATTACTGTTAATGAAGGAAGAACTAAGGTCCTACACTGGGAACCTCTAGAAGGTCCAGAGGGAGATCAGTTTGTTGGACACTATAAGAATGAAGCCCTTCTAGCTAAGAAGAATGCCCCCGCTGGATCCTCTAAAGAGATGACCCAGAAAGAGAAAGTAGAACTCTTGGTAGGCCCCATGGAGCCTAAAACCAAGCTCATAAAGCATAAGCCAGACCAAATCCCCTACTATTAGGTCCTAGATAGAATCAAATTAGGGTGATTTTATGTGTGATAAAGACAAAAAATCTTTTGTAAAGAAGATTAAGAAGATTAATAAAAAGGATTTGGAAAAGACCAAAGCCACTGTCATTGTTACTAAAGAGGCTAAGTAATTGTCTAGAAATATCTCTGTTACAGTCTTTAGCAACTTAACTGTAGCTGCCGGTGGGTCCTCTTTCGTAGATATGTATTTGGATGATGTGTCAAATATGCAAATCCTTTTAGATATTACATACTCCGGTGGGTCTTCAACTGGACTTATTGTAAGAATGAAGGGAGGATTTGGTAAAGAGGATAAGACTCTTACTACTGAATATCCCTTTAGATTAGCTACTGATGGTGTATACCAAGCTTATCCAGATACTAAAACTGGCGGAGCTAATATAACAGCAGCTCACAACTATGAAGAAGTAGATCATACAATTATTGATCAGGGTGGAGCAGTAAATAGAAAGGGTAACTTCTATTTAAATGATATTGGACTTAAGTGGCCTCGATGGGTTCGAATGGAACTCATTAATAGAGATCAATCTAAGTCAGCCACTGTAACTTGTAAAGCTGACCTTTAAGGGAGGCTAAATAGTGGCTATTCCAGGATACCCTAATGTTTTCAGCGACTATGCCGGGGGAGGAAGTTCAGGCTCTGGGGGAAATTCGACTGCACAATATATCCTATATGCAGAAGATACTAGTCTCCCTAACTCACTAGTCTTAGAAGCTGGAACTAATGTTCTTTTTGATGTTACAGGTGGGATATTAACAATATCTGCTGCTGCAACTGGTGGGGGAGCCACAACTTCTGGATCATATGTAACTATAAATGCAGAACCTTCCCTGACTCATGAAAGAAGGTTAGCTGCTGGTCAGATGATCACTATAACTGATAATGGAGCTAACTCCACTGTAGATGTAGGTGTTGATCCTGCTCTTCTTGGATATGGATATCTAGTCCTATCCCCCGCGGCTGGATTAACTAGCTCAAGAGTATTGACTATTGGTTCAGGATTATTAGCTGTTGGAGACTCATCTACTCTAACTATTTCTGCTACTGCTCCTACTTTTAGCACTTTTGCTGTTTCAGGTCAATCAAATGTGGTTGCGGATCAGGTTGGGGATACAGCTACTTTTGCCGCTGGAACTGGAATATCAATCACTACCAATGCCGGCAGTGACACTATTACTATTACTAACAGCTCACCAAACATCTCTCAAAATCTTTTTGAAACAATAGCTGTTTCTGGGCAGAACAGTATTGTAGCTGACTCTGCTACAGATACATTAACTGTCGCAGCGGGAACTGGAATAGCATTAACTACTAATGATACAACTGACACTTTAACCATTACTAACTCTGCTCCTAATGTAGCTCAGAATGTATTCAGTACTATATCTGTCTCAGGACAATCTGATGTTGTTGCCGATTCTACAACTGATACGCTTACTCTTGCTAACGGTACTGGAATTAACATTACAACTAATGCAGGAACAGACACTGTTACAGTCTCTAATACTGGAACCTCATTCAAAACAATCTCCGTTTCAGGTCAAAGTGATGTTGTGGCAGCTAGCCTTACAGACACTCTAACCCTAATTGCTGGATCAAATGTATCTTTAACTACAGATGGAACTGGGAAGTCAATAACTATTTCAGCTTCCGCCACAGGTGGAAGTGGAGGATCTCAAAATGTATTTGAGACCATAGCTGTTGCTGGTCAAAGTAGCATAGTTGCCGATTCTACAACTGATACGCTAACAGTAGCTGCCGGGGATGGTATAAGCCTAGCTACTAATGCATCTACTGATACCCTAACCATAACCAACAATACTTGTAGTTATCAGTCATTTGCTGTTTCTGGACAGAGTACTGTAGTTGCTGACCAGCTTGCTGATACAGTAACTTTTGCTGCTGGAACAGGAATGTCTATAACAACTAATGATGTTACAGACACAATTACTTTTACTAATTCTGCCCCGATGACCAATACCTTCTCCAAGGTAGCAGTCTCAGGTCAATCTGACATAGATGCAGATTCTACTACAGATACCTTAACCATTGCTAATGGGACAGGTATTGCTGTAACAACTAATGCAGGGTCAGATACTCTTACCATTACAAATACTACATCTAGTTTCAATACTGTTCATATTACTGGACAATCAGACATAGTAGCTGACGCTTCTATGGATACCTTGAACATAGCTGCTGGCACAGGGATTACTCTTACCACTGATGCTAATACAGATACTCTGACTATAACTAACTCATCCCCGATGAGTAATACATTCAGTACTGTGGCTGTTTCAGGTCAAAGTGATGTTGTGGCTGACTCCACTTCTGATACTCTTACATTAGCCTCCGGCACTGGCATAACTATCACTACAAATGCTGGATCAGACACTGTTACCATAACTAACAGTGCTCCAATGACCAATACTTTCAGCAAAGTTGCTGTTTCTGGTCAATCAGATATTGATGCCGATTCCACAGCAGATACTTTAACAGTGGCTGCTGGTACTGGAATAGCTCTTACAACTAATGCCACAACTGATACCCTGACTGTTACAAATACCAGCTCTAGCTTCAACACAATCAGTGTCTCTGGACAAAGTGATGTAGTTGCTGATGCTTTGTCAGATACTCTCACCCTTGCTGCTGCTGGCAACATAGTAATTACTACTAATGCTGTAACAGACACTATCACAATCTCCGGGGCTAATCTTCAACCTCTAGATTCAACCCTTACAGCTTTGGCTGCTTTTAATACTAATGGAATTCTTACCCAGACTGCTGCTGATACCTTCACTGCACGGACCATCACAGGTACTACAAATGAAATTTCTGTCACTAATGGAGATGGAGTCTCCGGGAACCCCACTTTAGCTCTCGGCAATAAGGCTTGGGGATTCAAGACTATATCTGTCTCAGGACAATCTGATGTTGTAGCTGATCAGTTAGAAGATACTCTAACTCTAGTTGCTGGAACCAATATGACAATCACTACCAATGCTGGCAGTGACACTATTACCTTCACAGCAGCAGGAGGTGGTGGACTTTCCCACAGTTCTGTAACAACTACAGCCTCTGCCCAGGTCTCATATATTCATACTGTTTCTACAGCTAGCGGAAATGTAAACCTATATCTCCCCACTGGCATGTCTGCCGGGGCTGAACTCTATATTAAGCATAAAACAACAGGAAACACACTAACCATCATTCCTTATCAAGGAACTATAGATGGACTATCTTCTGTAACCTCTACTGCTCAGTATGATGGTTGGCATATGTATTGGGATGGATCTGTTTGGTTACAACTATAATATGACAGGAACACCAAGCTATCAGAGATATAGGTCAATTTCAACTGGAGGATCATCTTCTCCAGGAGCTAATTATTTTGGGGATGGGTCACTTGGAGATGTAACTATATCCTCCAATACTTCAGTAGGAATAGGAAATGATGACAACTCCTCTTACATTTCTAACTATGGAAATCTAACTATAAATTCCTCAAATACTCTTTCACTGACAGGGCGTAGAAGAAGCTGGATTATATATGTTCTTGGAAATTTAAATTGTCAGGGAAATATATCTAATGCAACTGGTGCAGCATCTGCTGCTTCACAAATAGATGTAATTAGATATGGAACTAATGGCTTAACAGGAGTATCTACAGAACCTGGCACCCCACTAACTGCAACTGTTCCAGCTGCCGGAGCAGCTGGTGGAGCTGCTGTATCCACTAACGCTAATGGAAATACTGGAACCGCAGGTTCCAATGGACAAACCGGTGGAGGTGGAAGCGGCGGAAGAGAAAACGCTGGAACTAGCGGTGCTGGAGCAGCTGGTACTTCATATTCAGGAGGCTCTGGTGGAGGGGGAGCTGCTAATGCCAGTGGCACTGCTGGAGCATCAAATGGCGGAGCCGGTGGAGCAGGTGGAAACTCTGGAGCTGGATATGCTGCTGGGGGAGGAGCTGGAAATCCCGGAGGAGCAAATGCCAATGGAGCATCAGATGGAACTAGTGCAACTGCTGGAACAATAGTTATTATAGTATCAGGTAATGTTACTATAGGAGCTAGTGCAGTAATCTCTGCTAATGGATCTGCTGGAGGTTCTGCTACAGCAGGAGGATCTGGTACAGGTAGGTGTGCTGGAGGATCATCTGGTGGTGGAAGAGTTATAATTTTATATGCTGGAACATTAAGTAACTCTGGCACTGTTCAGGCTACTGGTGGTTCAGCAGCTACAGCTTCAGGAGCTACAAGCAATAGAAGCGGCGGAGCAGGAGGGGCCGGAGTAGTTAGTGGACCTACTCAGATTTACTTGTAATGGCCAACCCAGCTCCCTCATACTCTACACTACTAACCAGATCTACATTTGGAACTGGAATAACCACTCTAAACTACTATGGTGATGGTAGTTTAGGTGATGTAACCATTTCATCAAATACTACTATTGGAACAGGTAATGATGACTCTTCTTGCTATGTAAGCAACTACAAATCTTTAACTATTAATAACTCATGTGATTTAACTCTTTCTGGGCGACGAAGAGCATGGATTATCTACGTTCAAAATGATCTCACATTAGGAACAAGTTCCACCATTACTATGAACAAGGGAGCCTCTGCTATAGCAACTCAAATTGATATACTGAGAGTTCCTTTTAGTCCGACCACATCCATAGTAACTGTGGTGTCATCAGTAACTGCAACTGTTCCAGCTGCCGGAGCAGCTGGTGGAGCAACTGTAAATACTGGAAGTAATGTTGGAACCGCAGGTTCCAATGGACAAACCGGTGGAGGTGGAAGCGGAGCAGGAAATGTAGCTGGAGGATATGGAACTGGAGGGGCAGGCTCTGCTGGCACTTCCTACTCTGGTGGTTCAGGTGGAGGAGCTTGTGGATATAACGAGGATGCTGGAGGAGCTAAAAATGGCTTCCCGGCTGTATCCAACGGCGGAGCCGGAGGCGCAGGAGCAGACTCTAAAAATGACCCTACTTACTATATCTCAGCTGGAGGAGCTGGAAATCCCGGAGGAGCAGGAGATGGGGCTGGTGCACAGTCTGGACAAAATGGTACAGGCGGCACTCTTATCATCATAGTAGGAGGAAATGTCACTATAGGTACTTCCACCATATCTGCCAACGGGTCTAATGGTGGTAATGCTACCTCCGGTGGAACCTGGTATGCAGCTTTTGCTGGAGGTGGTTCAGGTGGAGGTAGAGTAATTTTCCTATATGCCGGAACTATTAGCAATAGCGGAAGTATAGTCTGCAATGGAGGATCTGCTGGGTCGGCTACTGGAGGAACAGATAACATGAGTGGAGCCGACGGAGGGGCAGGATCAGTTTCATCACCAGTCAAAATAGCAGGTACACCATAAATATGTCATATGAGTCCTTACAAAGTTATAACTTTCCTACAGTTCTTCTGGTTAACCTAGAAGATAAATCCTCCCGCGATTTTCTTGCTTCTATGACTTCTGAAGAATGGAGCAAGGTTTCAGATCTAGTAGATGTTTCAAAAGTAGGTCGAATTCAAAAGTATTTAGATGAATATGCCTATCCTATGCCATTCTCTTCTTATCCAGCAGCATGGGTCTTGATTCCTAAGAGTCATACATTTAAGAAGTATGATGATATAGTCTGTCTATCTGGATTTACAAGCTTTAAACAAATAGTAGATGAGTCTCAATGGCAGTTTGTAGAATGTCTTATCGAAGAATATCAGATGTCCCCAGAGCACAAGAGACAGTACGTTATGGAGAAACTCCTACTGGATGAATCTATCCCCGCTCAGGTCCTGGGTCAGCTTGCCAGCTGCAAGACAGTTAAGGAACTAACTCTCCTCTTCTATAGGCTCATGAAAGACTACAGCAACCAAGAGATTATAGAGGATGTAAAGGAAGTAACTAAAATTAACCTCAAATCAATGAGACTATCTCAAGAGGATAGGATAGAGGCCTGCCTTGCTAGGATAGATGGTTAGAATTAAATTATGGAATATATACTACACAGTGAAATGTCTAAAGCCTCCCGTGAGTTTGTCGAGAAGAATGACCTCTCTGGATTTAAAGTTATTTTATGGGAATCAGAGTCTGGAGCATACCTAGCTAAAGGACTTCCCTCCCCTGCTTCATTCCCCTCTGCTGTAATTCTTACCCCCTCTGTCGAAGTAACTCCAGAGGAAGGAGATCCATACGCTATTCCTGCAACTCTAGTAGTCATTCCTGATCCAGAATCTGTAATAGATATCGAAGTTAAGCGACAAGCAATTATAGCAAGAAAACAAAGTGGTGAATTCTTAGGTCAGCCTGTTCAGCCTATACCAGATGCTGATAGCTTTAACTCCTCTGTCTATAGTGCAGAAGTTTTCTCTAGATATCCTGAAGTTATTCCTTTTGCCCTTGAGATGGCCTCTGCGCTTGACTTATTAAGGAGATCAGGCACCCCGGAGAACATAGGGCTTGTTCAAATATGTTGGATGTCTCTTAAGCTTAAGTTACCCCAAGACTATATACAATTTGTAGAAGAGAAGGCAGCACAATACAATATTCCAATAGTTGGAGCTAAATAATGGTTAGATGGAAATTCTGGGAGAAGAAAGCTTTGCTTCCAATAGAAGTTAAGAAGGTTGCTGCTATTAAGGGTGAGTTCACCCCCGGGGAGCTTAGTGTTGATCTCGGTACTTACAATGAAAATGGAGAACCTCTTCAGGTAGCTACTATTCCACTAGTACTTAAGATTGTTCCAGAGATTAGACCTACTGTAAATCGTCTTCTCCTAGGTCTGGGGAGTCAAGCAGATAAGGATCTCCTGGATTTATATATCTCCAAGACCCTAGGGTAGATAAAATTATCTGTAGTTAACTCCTTTGAGGTTTCTATGGATAACGAAGAATTTGAACTGTACAGTGAAGAAGAGGATCTTGGCCCTGAGCATGAAGTAGACTTTGATGCTCTAGAAGAACTCTCAAAGACAGCAGCTATTGCTAAAGTCTTCTCAGAGAAGAGCCTTGTTCTTTCTAAGGAAGCTGTTCAGAAAGCTATAGAAGCTAAGAGTCTGGAAGCCAAAGAAGGATTTACTGTTAAGGTAAATGATGCTGACCTTTCCGCCAGGCAAGCTTGCTCTATAGTTAAAGCCCCCGCGGAGGCTAAAAATCCTTACAGACCTACTGCTAAGCAACTTGAAGTAATCAATTCTACTATTGCTAAGACTCCAAAGACTGCTGACAACTGTTATGTATTTGAATTTCTAGCTGCTGGACAAGAGATTGACAGATCCTTTGACCAGTTCACAGGCAAAGCCTTAAGAACTATGGCTAAGCTTGCTGTTCAAAATAAGATCCCCTATCTGACTGAGGGAGACTATGATCACCAGTGGAGACAAAAGAATATATATGGAATAGTCTTTAATGCAAGAGTTAAAGGCACCCAACTTATATATGATGTATATATTCCAGAAAGTGAAAGAACTGAGCATGTAGTTGAAGCTATTATGGATGGCTTGTATGCCAACCTATCTGTAGGCTTCAACCTCAGCTTTGAAGATTACCTCTGCTCAGAATGTAGAAAATCTATGTTCTTATCAGAGTGCCCTCACTACCCCGGGGAAGTTCTCAAGGGTGGTAGAAGAGTTTATGCCATCATTGATGATGTTAATGATAACTTTGAGATCTCAGGAGTGATGGTAGGGGCCCAAAGAGAAGCTCACATCATGAACACCAAATCTCTTCAGGACGGTGGACTAGTTAAGACTATCCAAGCTCTTGAAGAACCTGAAGACTCAAAATATATTACTATCAATGCTAATGAGGAAGTTAAACTCCCGTCCTCCACTGATATTAGTAAATTGGTTGCTGGAAAAGGAATCACTATAACTACTACCGGGGACACAGTAACTATCACTGCTGGATCATATGATAAACTTATTGAATCTTATGGATCTCCATCCAGTTCAGACTTCACAGTTATTGATGAAGCTCCTATACAAGATGGAAATTCCCCCGAAGGTACAATAACGCTTGGTAATACTAAACAGGATAGTAAATCTGTTATGGAAAATCAAGAAAATCAAGAGCTGGAAGCTCAAGCACAACCTGAAGAGGTTGCTGCCCCCGCCGAAGCTGCTGCTGAAGAAGTAGAAGCTAAAGTGGAAGAAGCTCCTGCTGCTGAGCCTGAAGTTGAGCCTGCTGCTCCTGAAGCAGAAGCAAAGACTGAAGAGGTTCCAATTAATATCACTGCCATTCTTGAAGGTCTAGTGGAAGCTAGCAAGTCTGTCCAAGAAGAACTGAAGCTTATGAAAGAAGCTGTCAGTGCAGTTAATGAAAAGCTTGAACTGCTTCAATCAACTCCTACCAAGTCTGTCTTGGAACTGGAAATGGACGAAAAAGAACAAGAAAAGATCAAAGCAATGGAAGCCCTCAAAGCTAATCCTGGCTTGGCTCTTTACGAAATATTTGGATTAAATAATGACTTTGGAGGTCAAGACAAATAATGGAAGGTTTAACTGGCTTCAATGATGTAATGGAGCAAGTAGCGAAAGCTTCGAACTCCCCTGCAAAAAATAAGCAGATTTCCAAGCCTCAAAACCTTGAAGAAGCTCTCTTCAAAGGCATTACCAATGAGCAGGCTAGAAAAGCTGTTTACAATCAAATCACCAAAGATTTGAGATCCACTGATATCAACGGTTTGAGACTTGTCTCACTCGCTGGAATCACTGATGAGCTTGCTAATGATGAAGCCCTCTTCACCATGGTTTGCGAAGCTAACCCTGTAGTCCCTTGCTCTGACCTTCATGTTCAATGGCAAGAAAAGAGACTTGGTAGCGACACTGCTGATTGGATCAACCTCAACGTTGATACCTTCGGTTCAGAAGCTGCTGCTAACAGACCTATCAGAACCAACACTATTGGTTTCGCTGGTAACTCTGTAAGTGTTAGACTATTGACTCAAGCTTTGTCTTCACAATCTCCTATTGATCAAGCTAACTTGGTTCTTGAAGAAATCAGATTCGAAGCAATGAGAATCAGAAGATTCTTCGAAGGCAAATTACTTTCTAACAACGAAGTTGTTACTGAAGGTCTTGTAAGTGGCACCCAGCCCGGTGGTATGATCACCAGATCTACCCTGTATAACAACTCTGTCTCCGGTGACTTAACCAATGCCGCTATCCAAGGTAGAGTTGATGCTATCGCTAATGCTGCCGACCCAGAAGGTCTTGGATATGGCATCCCTCTGATGGCTATGGTTTCTGATTCAAGTCAGCTTCCTAAGGTCAGAGATTTGATGACTACAAGATATCCTGGTGAAGCTTCAAGCGATGCTCTTGCTTACCAAGCTAAGCTCCAAGGCATGTTTGCTAAAGCTGGCATGGCTCCTAACCAAGTCAAGTTCTATCAGCCTGATCCTGGTTCGCCTGTTATGTTCGTCTACAACCCTCTGATGGTTGCTGACACTGTTCTTTACTTCGACCCTAGAAAGCCAAGACTTGGTAAATTCCAAATCAACGGACAATATGGTATGTGGGCAATCGAAAGACCTACCGCAGCTTTAACCAACCTGGTCTATTGCTTCGACGGTATGACTCTTATCGACGGTCCAGTAGAGTACAGAGCTGTAACAACCTTGACATAGTTCTTGGTCTGATTAAGCTAAAACTATTAAGAGCCCTCCGGGGCTCTTTTTATTTGTGCAGAACTTTCTGCACAAATAAATGAAAAGCAGCTCGGGGGAGGAGCTGCTTTTCTGGGGTTATTGGGAGGAATTCATTAACCATAAACAATGTAACACTAAATAAGTTTTAATGTCAAGTTTAGGTACAATGACTTGTAGATGAAACTTATTTTAGGAGAATCCTAATGGCTACGCCCAAAGAGAACACTACTTCAAAAGCTAGTGAAGAGAACAGAGATCCCAGGAAGCACTATATTATAGATACTAAGACTAGCGATGCCCCGCTGGGAAGAATGTTCACCTATGAAGATTTTGAAGCTAACAAAGAATATAAAGAACTTAAAGAAATGGCTAAAAATAGAACTCTTGAGGATAAGTTCCCTAAGATGGACTCCAGACTTGCTAAAAGAGCTGAGAACTTCCACTCTGTAGAACATTTGACCCCCGAGGTTCATAAATATGAAACAGATGACGAAGGGATGCTCTGGATCCCCCAGGATGATCCAGAAGCTGCTAAAAGAGCTTACAGATCCCTGTCTACTATTGACCCTAAGGTTAAGGTAGTATCTTTTGGTCTTCCAATTCCAGGGGTGACTAATAGTGAAGATGATGAACCGATGGAGAAACAATCCCTCAAAGATAGACTCCTTGGTAAAAGACCTAAGAAAGCTAGACGCTAATACTCAGCTTAAGTCCTCCTCCGGGAGGATTTTTGCTTTATATAGATATCTATGTAACAATAATTGAATAACGCAGCCATGCTCTCAAGGTGAGGGGTAGATGATGATAAGTGCCTTTGAAGCTAATAATGCTTTTCTCAAATCCAACAAAGAGAGAATCTCTGAGCTGGAAGCAGAAATATATACTGAAATTGCCAAGGTTGCACCTTCATCTACCCACACTTCCTTCATCCTTACTGATGAGGAACTTTCCATAGCTAATGAACTCGCACGAAGACTTAAGTTACAAGGATTCCTTACTAGGGTTGGATCAATTGTTGAGGGCACTAGATTATTTGTAGACTGGGTTGACCCCGGAGATCATGCTTAAACATATATTAGTTTTCTTTACTATTCTTATGTTAGGGGTTTTCCTCCCGGTAGCTTACTTCACTAAGCAACTCTGTCACTTTCTTATAGGAAGAATTGAAAGGATTGGACAGTTTAACAACTATGTCCCCGGGGTCCTTGACCCTATGACTGGGATGTATAACGATAAAGAGCCATATAAGTACAGAACAGACTTTCCCCACCCACTAAACATAGATGAGAGGGCGGAAGTAGATAAAGTACTTAAACAAATAGAGCATCTCCCCATTCCTAACGACTGGCAGCCTCCATGTGGACACTAAAAACAGCTCAAAAATTAATTAGCTCCCATCAATTTAGGGCAATGGATTAGATAACCTCCTAAATAACCCTTTTGATGGGATTTCAAGTACAATCTCATTAGGTGGTTAGATGGCAAAAACATACAATAGCACTATAGAGAAGGGCAGGAGTTGGTCACTAGATGTTCAGTGGATCGACTCTGCCGGAGATCCCATAAACCTTACAGGACATACTATAAGATCTTCATTTGTAGTTGATTATGGGTCGTCACCTCTCATTACCCTACAGGTAGGCAGTGGCATAACCATTACTAATGCAGTAAATGGGCAATTTACTATGACAGTTCCAAGGTCAACTACAAGTAGCTGGGCTGTAGGAAATGTACTATATGATGTACTTGTCATTTATCCTGATGATCGTGCAGATACCATCTTAGATGGAACACTTAAGGTAGTAGAAAGTATCACCTTATGATAACTATAATTACTACTCCTAATACTGTTCAGGTAGATAGAAATACAACAGATTCTGTAATACTAACACCTGAAACTAATCAAGTTACAGTTCAAGAAAGTTCAAATCAAGTTATCATCTCCCCGTCCTCTACCCAGTCTGTAGTAGTAAACTCACAGGGAATTCAGGGACCACCAGGACCACCTGGTACAGGGGGCTATAGTGAGGGGGTAGCAAGTGAATCAATCTCAGTATACCAAATTCTAAGCTCAATAGGAAGCTCCTTATCTGTAGCAGATCCAACAGACATGTCCCACATTGGAAAAGTAATAGGAATTGCTATTCAGTCAGTATCTGGAGGTGCAACTGTTAGATATGTCCAAACAGGCACCATTTCAGGAGGATCCTGGATAGCAGGATCACGATACTATCTTGGATTAGATGGATCACTGTCTACCACTCCCCAGGCGGTAGGAAGAGTATTTCAACAATTTATTGGAATTGCAACCTCAATGGATACACTTGTAGTAAACATGTCACCTCCTATCATTTTGGAATAATATATAGTAATGGCTGATAAGTATTTAAAATTAGATAGTACAGGTTTCTCTAAAGAACAGGAATTTCTAGCAACCTCTAGTGGAGCCTCGGATGCTGGAAAAGGGGTAGCCCTTAATGGAGATGGACTTATTGATCCTACCATGCTTGGAACTACTGAATCCCTCTCTATGACTGCTTCAGAGGATCTATCAGCAGGAGATTTTGTGAATTTTTGGAATGACTCTGGTACGCTTAAAGTAAGAAAAGCTACGAACACAGGCATTGCTACAAGAGCAGATGGATATGTTAAGTCTTCAACTACCACAGGAAATGCTATTACTGTGTATAGGGATAATGGAACTATTACAACCCTATCTGGACTTACTATTGGATCTACCTATTTTTTAGGTACTTCTGGTGGAGTAACTACCACTGTTCCTACATCCTCAAATGCTATAGTTCAATCAGTTGGCAAGGCCAGAACTACCTCAGAGTTAGTAGTAGCAATCTCTAGTGAGCCTATTATAAGGGTATAGTGTGCCTGATAAGTACATCACTATTGGACCTTCAGGTTTTCCTACTGAAAAAAGTGGTAGGGACTCGTATGGAGGCGCTGGTACAGCAGGACAACTAGTAGCACTAGGGTCTGATGGGAAAATTTCATCGTCTCTAGTAGCATCTTCTAGTGGTGGAGGGTCTTCTGTAGACTACACAATAAGAGTAGACGAAATTACTGTTGATTTAATTTATGTAGGTAGGGCTCTGCCAGGCTCCCTTGAGGCAGATCCAGTATGGCAGATATATCGATGTGATTTTTCAGGTACAGAAGTTGTTAAACTTTATGCAGATGGAACTTCTGATTTTAGTAAAGTTTGGGATGATCGACTACTGTACACATACAGCTAGAAGGAGAGAGTAGTGTCAAAATCTAATACAACTGAAAATGACTATGTGAAGTTCGTGTTTAATAATACGGCAATGCCTTCTTATGGGTCAAATTTATACTTGAGTTTACATACTGCTGATCCAGGGGAAGCAGGGGACCAGACAACCAATGAAGTGTCAACAGGGGCCTATACCTCCTATGCCAGAGTTTCCATATCTAGAGATAATACAGGGTTTACTGTTACAGGAAATCGGGCAGTCAATGCAGATCTAGTTCAGTTCCCACAATGCACAGGGGGCTCAGGAGCTACTATTACCCATGTAGGTATTGGAACTTCTAGTTCTGGGGCAGGGCAGCTCTTAGCTTCTGGAGCACTAAATGCACCTTTAGACGTGTCTAATCTAATTCAACCACAGTTTGCTGCATCAGCGCTAGTGTATCAAGAGGACTAATATGGGATTTTCAAGTGTAGACGACCTAGTAAATGAAATAACTACAAACTCAAAGTTTATACGTTGTAATTTTCAAAAAGCCTCCTCTAATGCTGCCACTTCAGCCGCTGGAAGAGGTCATAGCTTTTTTACAGCGACTGGTATACCTACAGCAGGATCTTACTCAGGAACTGCCGGAACAGCAGTAGCTATGGACTCTAACACAACTGGATCACTAATTATGGCAGGAGCCAGCTCAGTAACTCCCGACACAAAGCATCTTCTGACAATGAATGCGTACACTCCATCAACTACTGTTACTCCTTGTACTCTAATGTTAGTTGATTTTCTATTGTACTATCCATCATGTGTAGTTACTGGTGCAGCAACTACTCTTACTAACACTGCAACTTTGCCCAGATACACCGACGGGGAAGGGGTTATGTGTATGGTAGAGGTGCAGACAGCCCTTGGAGCAGCCTCTCCAGCACTAACTTTAAACTACAGATCTCAATCAAATTCTGATCAAAACGCTTCTTTTGCTCTAACCTCCCCGGCCAACTCAGCCCCTGTATCTACTCTTTTTGGATACAACGGAGCGATTTTCCTCCCACTGGCCGCTGGATCAAGAGGAGTCAAAAGAATAAACTCCTATACTTTAGCTTCAGGAACCACTGGAACTGTTGCATTTGTACTTGTTAAACCTATTGTGGAGATTCCACTACTAGCTGCTAACACTGCGTCCGAAAGAGATTTTCTATCTCAACTTCCTTCCCTCCCCAAGATTGAAGATGGAGCCTGCTTAGGATTTATCTCTGTCATTGGAGGAGCTATGACAGCTTCCCAGACAATCATGGGCAAGGTAGAAATGGGGTGGGGATAAATGCTGTTAACCCAAGGTACTTTAGCATCTGTTAGATGTAAGTTTATTGGGGGAACCTCCACAGGACACGGATTACAAGCAGGCAGTAGATTAGCATATGCACCGTGGAATGATCTAGCCAGATTTCAAGGAGGTCTAGATCAACATACTTCAGTGCCAGATGGTTATAGGGGTGGAGTAGCTATATCTCTAGCCAGAGTTGATGGTGGAATGTCCGGGGCTATCATTAGCAGTGGAACTCTAGCAAGTGTAAATTTAGAGGCTCTGGGGGTTCTTACTCTGTTAGCTTCAGGGATTGGAGTAACCACAGGAGTTAATCTGGCAGGTGGAATAGGAGTATCCTCCCTAGTATCAGGATCTGCTGATATGTCCTCCGCAGATGCAAGAGGAAAAGCTAGAATATCCTGTACCATATCTATAGGAGCCAAGCCTACGGCATTTGATATTGCCCAGGCAGTAATTACCTCATCCCTAGCAGGAGTAGAGGCTGCTGATAACGTAGCTAATGCGCTTAAAAGAACACTAAAAAGAGATGAGTACTTAGGACTAGGATAGTCAGAAGTGTCCCAAATCCCTGAATCTGACTAAGTACAATCATACTGAGTCTTGAATGGGGTTTAGATTAAACTTTGGATAATAGAGTATATCTATCTGTACTAGTCCCCGCAATGGTAGCATCCGGCACTATAGGCTTCAGTTTAAAAACCTTTGATACATCATTGGATGTAACTATTACTGGATCAGTCTCTGGAATATTAACATCTGATTCAGAGTCAGATATAGCTAGAAAGATTCTAGATCAAACCAAAATTATCATAGATCAAAATGGAGCCACTTATGATAGTTCTCCAGAATCTATTAATGTTGGACCCTCAGCACAATTTCAATTAACAAGAACTGATCATTGTATATGTTTCTGGTCCCAAGCTCAGTTTAGTCTTGAAATTACCTCTAATACAGCTGGTACATTCATATTAATCTCATCTTGCCCTGGACTTATTACAGTTAATGATTTTGTAAGATATGGAGTATCCATAAATCAAGACTATTCTGATCATACTACAGAAGAGCTTGCAACCCATATAGAGCTTCTAAGTGATGATATTGTTTCTACACTAAGGAACAACATTGTCCTATCCACCTACGTAATAGACAACTGGTGTAATATGACTGATGCTATTAAGCTCCCGGTCCATCCAGTGGTCAAGATGGACAGCCCTGTTGTAAAGATGCCTTTTGTAGTCTACAGCTTAATTTCTTCTGATGCCTTCTTAGATGTAACTGATAGATACATTGTTCAATCTGATGGGTGGGTTAATTACAGAAATACCCAAACCCTACTTATGGATGGAAATAACCCATTCAATATACATAATCAATGGAAGGTAACATGGGTTGCTGGGTACTTTCAGATTCCTAATGCCATAAAACTTGCAATGGCTAGGCTTGCTCCTCTTTATACAAGCTATTCAGCTTATGAAGAACTTGCTGGTGGAACCTCCCGGGCGAAATTCAAAGATGAGGAAAAGGAAAGAAAAACAATCTTTCGGTCTCTTACAGGATATATGCTCTAATGGCTAATCTTACTGAAAGAGCCTACAATGACTATAATAAAGAAATTGGAAGACAGTTTGGACAGAAGTTCAATATTTATAGACCCCCGCTGGGAACTACAATAGATCAGACTCCTACCCTTGTCTACTCCAATAAGATGTTTAAAGTAGAGAAGACTGGACCTATATTAGCTCAACCTGGAATCTATAATCTAGAGTACTATGCAGTATTTGGAGACTTTTCCTTACTTCAAAAAGGAGATATACTTGTCCCTCAGCAAGATGATTCAGATACTCCAGTTATTACATTCGTTAGCAAGTCTCCCTCCGAGGGCGCAAGGGGATTCAGAACATCAAGAATATGCAAAATAGGAACATCCAAGTATGACTCTGATGTTGTGTACTCTAATGTTAGATTTGATTTTATTCCTATAGGGTTCCCCCGGAGTCAGTTCGATGAGCTTCTTCCTGGAGCAGGCGCTGATCCTATTATGGGAGCTATCCTCTATGCAAGACCTAATATTCAGACTTATATAGCTGCTCCTAATAATAATCAGCCATATGATGTCCTGGGAATGTATTTAACAGAAACAGATGGTACAAACGAAATTAGATGGGTTGTTAGGCTCATAGAAGTAATAGGTAATATTGCCAAAGTTTCAGTAGTACTGGATAGATAATGATTTCAGACATAATAAAGAATAACTTAATAGTAGATCTTACAGATGGAAGCCCATCAGATCTATCTACAAGATATCCAAGCCTATATCCAACTAGCTCGGATGTTCCAGACTTCATGTATAAGTCTTTAAAGACTCTATTAGTTGGAAGTGCTGCATCTTCTCAGTTTGTTCAAGAAGTAGTAGAGGATTTAGGTACTGGCAAAGCCAATTCCAAGGGTGGAGTAATAATCATAGTAGACAGGATAGTCCCAGCCTATCTAGACTTCGCTGAGCCAAGGATGAAGAATAGTGATAATGGAGCGGAATCCTGCTTTGTTAAGATAGTTATAGGTCAGCCCCGGGTGGCAGTTGAGGACTCCAATGCTGTTCAGAACATCTGCCAAAGAATCAAATATCTATTAGATTCATATGAAAGAGATGCAAGAAGAGAATCCTGGACAGTTCCAGTTGGGGATAAGTCAATCTCCCAGGACTATTTCAAGATGTACTGGCTAGATACTCAAGGGATAGATCCCAATAATGGGATTAGATCCTCCGGGGCAATGATGTACTTCAAGTGCATGTATCGAAGAGCTGTGCCCAGTATGGAAGACATTTTAGGCTGATTCTCCAAAGTAGTTACAATTACTACTGAGTCATATAGTGTTTTTTAGGAGCACCTTTGAATGTCATCTAGAACTTTTAGAGCCGGTGTTGCGGCTGTACAAATCCCGCTGGATAGCTCTACTGCTCTTCCCAGCTTGCAGACGCTGACTTTCTCGGCTTGCGGTGCTGCATATACAACTTTTGATAATAATGATGTTAAGTCAAACCTTGATACCTCAGCTACCTACCAAGTAATCCTTGGACTGATTGGTAGAGACCTAACTAATGGTGGATACACGATTGGTTACTGCTCACCAAGCTCTGGCAACCTGACAATCTCTTCTGGTCAAGGAATCTTGATTTCAGTAGTTAACTCAGATTGGCCTGCTAACATTGGTAAGGGCGTAGCTGTAGCTGTATTCCTGAAGACAGGCTCCGGGGACTTCAAACTTGCCGAGTATGCCTACCTTGATGCCGATGTAGATTTCAAGCACATGGTTGTAGCTAAGCCACACACTGCTGCTATCACCAAGTCCTCAGCTATCTTGAGATCAACCACTGCTGATACAGAATTGGGTGATAGAGCACCTTATGGATATGACTGGAGAACCCTTTCTCCTACTTCCGGCGGCGTTAAGATCACTAGAAACGTTGACTCTGTTGAGTTCAGACCTGACACAGCTCAGAACTTCAATGGTAAGACTACTTCTACTGCTGCTATCTCCTTCGAACTTATGTCTAATGATATTAGAGACGTTGTAGCTGGTAACTCTGGTAACTATGTTAAGTTCTCCTCTGGTGGTACCTCATATGAATCAGCTCAGTTGTCTCTGTACTCTGCTGCTGTTAAGTTCTTGGGTAACAGACCATTGAGACTGGTTATGCCTACTAACCAACAAGGTTTTGCTGAAACTAGACTCTATTTGGGTCAAAACTTGCAGAACCAAGAAGGTAATGAAGAAAACTGGGTTAAAGATGACCAAATCACAGTAGCCTATAGCTACTCCCCAGCTCCTTTCGATACCCTTCTGGATAATATGCACACAGAAATCCACTACAGAAAGAACGGTTAATCTAAGCCCCTCCGAAAGGAGGGGTTTTTATTTTGGTACATTCCAAGTGAGATGTCCAGAGTAACAGCCAAATCCTTTGCCTTTTCAGCAGTCTACCTGGGGGACGCCTCCCCAGCGACTGATCCATTGACAAAGATAACTAATATAAGAACAGATGGGGTGAAGTTCAGTGACATCACTCCTACTAAGTATATTCCCTGGCTTGGAATTCAATGTATGGATGGGGAAAGAGTAGTTACTTGGCAAACCACCTTCTATGACACTAGTGGAACTGATCTAGCTAAGCTAGCCGCCCGGGGCATTAGCGTCTCTGGAGCCCTTAGTGATGATAGTGATCTACAAGCCTATTCCATTCTATTTGTAGGTCCAGATGAAGCACTAGAAGATCATTTCTATGCTCCCAAAGTTGTAACCAAACTTGATTACAGCTCAGCCTTCATTAAAGACGGGGCAGTAGAAGTGCCAGTAACCTTTTATATTACCTCTAATAACAATACAGATAACCTCTACTCCCGGGATGATTTAGCCACTTTAGTAGCACAGATGGGATCAAGATCCCCACTTTAAGGAAAACAAATGCCAAATTTAAAATTAGAACTTGGACCAGGACAAGAAGTAACAGCTAACACAGATGCTATTACTGTTAGACAGATTAAAGAGCTTGCTGAAGCTGTTGCTGAAATCAATAGAAAGCACTCCATCTTGAATGTCAATCCCCAGAAGGACGGGGAGACTTTTGATGAGTATAAGAAAAGAGTCTCTGCCGAAAGAATGAAGAAAGACGGAGAATCTATGTCTGATTATCTGGCTAGAATCCACCCGGTTAATCTGGATTCTCAGCTTCAGATCTTTGATGCCCTTAGAGCTGTTGCCAAAGTCCTTAATAAGAAGGATTTAGATGAAGATGCTTTTGAGAATGCTCCATATGTTGCTGCTAAGAACTTCGTCCGAGAAGTCTTGGTAGCTTGTGATCTTGTAGAATAATGAAACAGACGCTCTTTTCAGCAACAAAGGGCACCGGTACTCAATACGACAAGGTTATTGAGCAGGAGCCCCATCTTAAGAAGATAGCTGAAAAGAGCGTATCTGACTCCTTTGACGAGCTTATAGTTAAATGGTATATGAAGACTGGAATCTATTGTAAGATGGATATCAACCAGTTCTTAGACTCCCCGTACAAGTACCTTAAGCTTGTAACTAAAGAGCTAGATAAGAAATTAGAGAACTACTCTGAAGAGATTATTGACTACAACCACTTTGGCATAATGGTTGCCCTGTCCAAGCTCTTCGGGGGCAAATAGATAAAATCTCCTTGAGAGGGGAACATCTATGGGCTTAGGCGAACCAATATTTAGAGTTCAGGTTAACAGGAACTCCTTAAAAGACTTAGAAAGAACCCTTGGTAAGAGACTTGCCTCCCGGGTCGAAGACAGGATGGTCAAGGTTACTAATAAGCTTGCCCAAGAAGCTGCTTATGCTCTTAAATCTAAAGCTCCTATTGATACTGGAGAGCTTAGAAATGACTTCATTGCCATTAATTATGCAAAGAAAGGAAAAGAAATAGCTGAAGTTGGAATTGAGTCTGGAATTCACCATGGTAGAGATGGCAAACCTATTCTTGCTACTCTGCTTGCTAGGATACTTCAACAGGGTGGACCCTCCGGGAGCTTTAAGAGAAGTATGGATTCTATTGCTGAAAGCAACTACTCCTCCATCGGTCGGGGAGAACCTACTAAGGAATGGATTACTAGGGCGAAACTTGCTTTTGCTACTAGAAGGAGAAGTCTAGGTGGCTGAAGAACGCTATGATATAGACGTATTCGGCAATCTTAAAGGGGATTTCAAACTCCTTCGTAAGCTAGAAGAAGACGGCTTAAATATAAAGGCTAATCTTAGCTTTAGTAAAGCCTCCGGGGGAGGTTTCTCCAAGCTAGAAAAACTTGCTGATGGTCTTACTATTAAGACTACTCTTCTGCTGCAAGGTAAAGGCTTCAGACAGATTGAAGAGCTTAGAAAAGGAATTATTGTTCCTCTTATCTTCGATACTAAGGGAGCTAAATCTATTGCTCCGCCTGCCCTTAAGCAGAGGTCTGTTGGCAAAGGTCCAACTGGAGCTACTCTTAAAGTTCCTAAAAGGTTTCAGCCCTCCCAGATAAGCAAGATCACCGCTCAAAAGATAAGCGGGGAACTGTCTGACTATGTAGATGATATCCTTAATCAGGGCATATCCAATGTCCTTACTACCAGGTCCTTTACTAAAACCCCTGCTCGGGCGATAGGTACTGGTAAGACTTTTGCTACTCAAGCATCCCAAAAGCCCTTATCTTTCTTATCTAAGAAGGATATTAGTGCTATTGCTGATGCTACTTCAGCAGAGAGCAGAGAATCATTTAAAGAAACAGCCAGGTCCTTTACTAAAGCTCAAGTTGGAGCTGTAGGAGGTAGAAGAGCTATTCTTCAACCTAGTCAAAGAGATAAGGATCTAGAGTCCTTAGTCACTGGGCTTAAGAAGATTAAACTCTCCCCAGAGGTTGAAGGACCTCTTACTAAGATTGCCAAGGGTGGAACAGTAAGGCAAAGACTTAATATTGCTGAGTTTCCTGCTGAGTCTGCTCTGGAGCAGGAACAATCTCTTATTAATAGAGTTGAATCTCAAGCCGCTGCTGCTAGAAAGCTTAGAAGTGACAGGCTTGTTAAGGCTCAGCTTCAAGAGATTGATAGGCAGAAGCTACCTGGGATTCAAAGACAGCAGAGTCTTAAATCCTTCAGAGACATATTTAATAGAAAAGAAGCTCAAAGAGAGCTTGACTTATCTTCCCTCTTTGTTAATGAGAATGAAGAAAGAAATAGAATTGCCTTCTCTAGAGGGCTGCTCCCCGGGGACTTAAGGACCGGGAGAAGAAGATTAGTAGATCCTAGACGGATAGATAGAGAATCTACAAGAGAAATTGGGTTCGCTGGACTCTTTGGAGCTACTGCTGGTTTTGCATCTGCTAGGAACCCTCTCACAGGCGTTTTAAAGGGTGCTCTTGGTGGATTAGGTGGATTGGCAGGCGCAACTGCTGGAGCAGCCCTTGGAGGACCCGGGGGAGCCTTTATAGGAGCTACCCTTGCTCATGTAGGACTAGAAACTCTAGATAGAGCTTTCGAGTCTATCACAGAGACTATGGGAAGAGCTGCTGAAGCTGCCTTCTCCTTTGAATCATCTATCTCTGGTATTGCTGCTATCCTACAGGCTACTACTGATGTAGTATCCCCCGCAGGTAATAGTTTAGAGCTTCAAGACCAGATTGCCTTTAACACCCAGAAAGCCAGGGAGATTCAGTTCGCTGCTAGATCTGAACTACTTCCTTTAGGTATTGGTGGACAGTCAGAATCTAGCCTTGTTCAGGGTCTTTTCTCTGGATTTGCTCAAAGAGGTATTGTTCTAGACACAGAGCAGACTAAGACCATTGCTGGAAGATTTGGAGCTGCTATTCAAGCTCTTGTCCCACAGATTCTTACTAACCCTAACCAGTTAAGAAAAGACGTAGAAGACATCTCCTCCGGGAGCCCTTTTGGTAAGAGGACTACTCTAGGTATTGCTCTTAAGGGTATTGCCCCTGACCTCTTCAAGAATCCTAAGTCTGGAAACCAAGTAGTAGAAGCTACTAATCCTCTTAAGAATATCAATCAAGCTCTAAGAAACTCTGATCAGCCTTCAATCCAGATATTGAGGATTGCTGGAGCTTTGGACCAGCTCTTGACTGTTGCTGGTGAAGCTGGATTCCAGGAGCTATCGGGAGGCTTCAAATCCTTTGCTGATGCTCTATCAGATGACTCTGTACAGAACTCCCTTGAAACCCTAGGCGGAGCTGTAGGAAAAGTACTTAATACAGGAGTTCTTATTGCTGCCAACTCTGTCAAAGTCTTTGGTGGAGCCCTTGATGGATTAATAGGGATCCTTAAGAATGTTCCTGTTGTTGGAGATCTTTTCAAGACTCAAGAGAAGTCCAAAGTTGAAGCTGACTCCAAAGTAAAGTTAGGAAATAGGCTTCAAAGTGAGTTTAAGCAACTAGGAATAGAAGATGTTCTAGACATCTCTAAAAAAGCTTTTGAAGAAGATCCAGAAACTAGGCTAGGTAAGCTCAAAGATATATCAAATCTCCTTGGGGAGAAAAATGATATAGATATTGTTGACAAGTTTGGATTCCCTCTTGTTACAGAGCAGATTAAAGCCTTTGATGCTAGATTAAAGGATCAGCTTTCTGTTCTTGATTTGGATGTTGTTCCTCAAAGACAGCAGGCTGAACAGCTTAGACTTCAGAATGCTCAGACTAAGATTGCTGCCCTGGATTCAGGAATTAATAGTGTTCAGTTCCTTAGGGATGGTGCTGTCTCTCGGGGAAATGAAGAAGATGTTAAGCTCCAGGATGCTAGACTTAATGTTCTTAATCAGAGTAGAAAAGAAGCCTTTGCTGAGCAAGATAGAGCTATAAAGGATTCAACCCTTGCTAGATTAGATGATACTAAAGCCCTCCGGGAGCTTAGAGATGCTCAGCTAGATTATGCTGATCTCCAAGTAGAAAATAGTCTCCAGTTCAATAACCTTAATAGAAGTCTTCAGGAAGCTTCAGATAGTCTTAAGACTTTTGGAACTAGAGCTAAACAGGCATTTGCCTCCCGTGAGGAGCAGCTAGTTGAAGCTGCTAATGCTATTGAAGCTGCTGGTGGAGTTAACCCTCTTGGCACAGACACCTCTGGGTTCTTGGAAAACACCAAGCTCAACTCCGCTATTGCCTCCTTCAATGCCATAGCTGACGACTCAGGACTAGGTATAGCCGCTGGGGGAGCTGTTGATGGTCTAGGTATTCCTAGAAGGAACTCTCCTTTTGCTAATAGAACTAACAATGAGCAAGCTCAACTTAAAGATACTATTAAATCAACTCAGCTTGAATTAGAGAAGCTTCCCCGAGCTTTGAAGAAGGCTGTTGAAGCTATTAATGACCTTATCACTAGGCTTAATGTTAAGTTTGGTGGAACTATCCCTGCTCTCAAAGAGGAAAAGAAAGAAGGAGAAGCTCCTGGGGAAGGAACAAAAGGACCATCTTCTGGAAATATTCAAGGATTGTCTGAAGATGGCAAGGCCATTAAGTCTCCATTTGGGACTACTAAAGATCCAACCCTGGAAAATGGTAAGATTCCAGGACTTATGCTGGATGGAAAAGCTGTAGATAATCCTTTTGGAGTATCTCCTACAGCTAAAATGTTTGGATCCTCAGACCAGGTAAATAAAGACATCTTTGGGGGAACCCCCGGGGGCTACTCTGTAGGAGCTGATGGAACTCTTCAATCTGGGATAAGTGAGCTAGGACCCCTCTCTGATGAGCAGAAGAGAGCCCTACTGGAACAGAAATTTGGACCTATAGGATATATGAGCCCTACAGTGGATCCTAAAACTGGTAAGCCTCTTGAGTTTGAGCTAGGAGAGTCCACCTATTTTAATAGTATAGATCCTGGGAATAGTGGCATTGGTGGGAGTACCTTAATTAGTGTTCCAGGGGAAAATAAATTCTATAGTCCTCAAGAGTTTGAAGCAAGAAGAGACACCTTTAAACTACATAATGATCCAGACTACTTTAAGAAAAGGAGAGGATTTCCTCAAGAATTACAAGATAATAATCCTTTCTTAGATGAGGAACTTAAAAAAGAAACTATGGCGGAGTTCTATACTGGTGGAGCTTTGAATCCCCCTAGCCTTAGACCTATTGATGTTAATTTAAGCAAGAAGCCAGCAGGGTTTCAGGAAACTGAAAGGAAGGCTGGTTTGCCTTTCTCTGGGGTGGATGTGTTCGGGGGAGATCTCCTCCCGGCAAGAAAGGGTAAGACCTTTAATGAAAAGCTGGAAGACAAGGTAGACTTTGCTATCAACCAAGAGGATGTTCTTACTAAATCCTTCGCCGGGTCTGTTTATCCAGATATCAATAAGAATATTAGTAAACAAGCTAAGGGACCATCTCTTGATAATCTTAAAGAGGTAGTTACTAATCTTATTAGTGTTCCCGGGCTTAAGACAGGATCTCCCACGGGAGCTGCTGGGGGATCTAATCCAAAACAGATGGTAGAGCAAGTCATCAATGTACTTAATCAAATAAATAGTAACTTGTCCTCTGGACAAGGTATAGGATCTCAAGTTTCTCAAGCTCTAACTAGGGAGTTTAACTAATGTCTATTCTCCCGGCAGGCACAGCTCTGACATTTACTGGGGCAGCTACTGGACAGGTCTATGTAGATACTCTTGAATATGAGTTCATTGTTGAGCCATTTGACAGATCTGAGTTCTCTAATGCTAAGTTAAGGACCGCCCCGACAACCTCAGGGGCCACCCCCATGATAGTCCAGAGCTTTGGCAATAGACCTATTCAACTAGCTTCTACTTGTGTAGGAGATTCCCCAAGACCCTTATCTCCTGATGATGCTAATGTCAACAGTATTAAGCAACAGTTTAACATAGACAGGTTCACCCTCATTGGAGTCTCAACCTACGGGGAAGCAATAAATAACCTCTATGTCCTATCCAAGAACCATAAGAACAGAATCTCCAAGTTTAATCTCCATATAGAGAAGGCTAATATGGAGCTTTCTTATTCAGCTCTTATAGCAATGCAATCAGAAACATTTAGCTATTTGACCTCTACTGGACTTAGTGTCTCTGGACCTGCTCTGGAGGGGGGACTATCTAATCTTTTGATTACAGAATTTTCCCCGTCAGTTGAATATATCACTACTAGCTCTGGACTTATGACCAAAACTTGGAAGATGGTTTTTGAGATAAGAACAATCAGTAACAGGGTTTCATAAGGATAAAGTATAGCTATGAGCCTTCAAGTCTATTATCAAGAGAACTTTTCTGTAGATGCTGACCTGGACCCAGTAGATACATTTACTGGGACTGGGGTTGATGTAACATTCACTCTTGTAAAGAAGGTCGGGGCAGATTTAGCCTCTACTATTACTGCTGATAATCTCCAATACTATCAGTTCAATGGTGGATTTACTAAGAGTGGTGATAGCTTCACCTTAAGCTCAGCACCGATTCTTAACTCACAGATAGTGGCTCCGGGGCTTGTAGCCCTTACTTTTGATGTATTTGACCAAGACATAGTAGATGGTGTCACAAATCCCCGGGTGCAGGAAATACCCTTCTATTTGGGTGATCCAACTACTATTCACTTAAAGTCTTATACTAATCTCCCTCAGTTTACTGGGATTAAGCTTACAGTATTAGACCTGATCTCTGGAGCTGGACTAGATCTTAGCTGTATTCAATTAGCTTGCTCAGATGGAACTACTGGTTTAGCTATGACTTATGCAGCCACCGGGGAGCCTATCTATACTGCTGCTCTACAAGCATTTGGAACACTGTCAGCTTCATCGGCTGTTGGGGCCTCTTCTATTAGTACATCTTCTACTTCAAACCTATATGTAGGGGACTATGTAATCATAAATATAGGTCAGCCAACCCAGGAGATAAGAAAGGTTAAAGACCTAACATCAACAAAGATAGGGTTCTTTACTAATTTAGAGTATGCACACACTTCTGGACAGAGCTGGTTCCAGATGGGAAGGAAGTTTTGGGGTAAATTTACTGCTCCTCTTAATGCTGCAAACAACCAGGCCTTCACCTTCCGGGAGCATGGTCTAGAAAGAAAAGCAAGGATTAACTCTAAGGTCTAGAGATAAAATACAAATGAGGTTAAATTAATGTCCAAGGCGTATCTTAGAAGTCCAGCTAGATGTGAGTATAAAGCTACTTTCTATAATCCATCTACAGGAAAAGTAGTTCATGAATCTACTGGTCTTAACATTATTGTTAATACTGGCCGGGAGCTGATGATTAAAAACCTTTTTGGATTCGCCGGGAGTAGTACCCTTGCCTGTGTAGCTGTAGGAAGTTCATCTACTACAGCAGCTGTAACAGATACTCACTTGACTTATGAAATATTAGGGGCAAGTATGAGACCTACTCTTACCAACACCTCCGGGGCTCCTTTGTCAGCCTCAGATATTGTAAGTGAAACAGTAACAGTCTCCGGGGTTACTTACCATAGAAAGATAGTAGTCCAAGTAGAATGGGCATCAGGGATAGGTACTGGATACACCTTCGCTGAATACATGCTAACCACTACCTCAACCCAGCCGGGGACTCCAACTACTACATCAGGAATAATGTTTAATCACTATATTGATCCATCTCCTGCTGTAAAAGGTGCGGACACTGCGGTACAACTTCAAGTCAGTTTGCGGTGGTGATCTGCTGTATATGTAGTTAGAGCAATGGTTTCCAGACTTTTTAAAAGTTAAAATTCAAGTAAAGATAATTTGTAACTGAATCACAATATAGTATAATGTTAAATAGAGATAACATTGTAGGAGATTCAGATTGTTAATAATTAATGATATTAAGTTAGAACACGACTTACGGGGTAAGTCTTCTGGGAGGCTTACAGCTCTTACTCCAGTTAGACACAATGGAAAAGTCTACTGGGTTTGTGATTGTGAGTGTGGAGGAATGAAGAAAGTCCTTCCCGTCCACCTTATTAAGGAGACTATCAAATCTTGTGGATGCTTAAGAGTAGAGGCCACTCATAAAGTCACTCATGGGCAAACTTCTAGTAAGGTGGAATTTAAAAGAGGGTTTGGATATGGACATATGTCCAGACTATATGGAAGATGGTCCCACATGAAACAAAGATGCTTTAATCCTAAATCTATGGCATATGGTCACTATGGAGCTAAAGGCATCAAAGTATGTGAGGAGTGGAAGAACAGCTTTCAAGCCTTCTATGATTATATTGCTCAAACTTTTCCTAATTATGAGGAGCTTATGGACCTCGGATATCAAATAGATAGATATCCAGACAATAAGGGGGACTATGCCCCTGGCAACATCCGTTTTGCCACTGTTTCAGAGAATAATAAGAACAAGCCCCGCCCAGATTGGCATGAAGATCTGACTGGGAAAGTGTTCACCCGCCTCACTGTTTTAAGAGTAGCAGAGAAGCAGAATAGAAATAAAAAGAAAATGTGGGAGTGCCAGTGCTCCTGTGGGAAAGTTCTTTGTGTTAGCACTTCTCTACTACATAATGGGACCACCCGCTCCTGTGGATGTCTCCAGCGGGAAGAAACGGGTAAAAGGGCTACTAAGTGGGGATTATCTAAACACCCATTGAGAAACGTTTTAGTTAGAATAATAGGGAAGTGCTATAACCCTAATAATCCTGAATATCATTTATTTGGCTCCCGGGGGATCCGGGTTTGTGATGAGTGGAGGGATAAGGAAACTGGAGTTAAGACTTTCTATGACTGGGCTATTGGACCAGGCAACTGGCAACAGGGTCTCTTTATGGACAGAAAAGACATTACTAAAGACTTCACCCCTGACAATTGTCAATTCATCCCCGGGGATGTTAAGAGAAGGAAGCAGGATAACTCCATGAAACTCGGCAAACCCCGTCCCAAGAAGACTACCTAACCTTGCTTAAATTGAACAGCAATATAGATAGATTAAGGTCAGAGGACTACCATGCTTTCTGACCCCCAAGATTTATTTTTTACATCATCAGACACTCCTATGGATCTCTGCTCAGATGGCACGTATCTTTACACAGTTTCAACCACGAAATCTTTAAAAAAGTTCTCCTTATCTAGCTTTACCCAAGTAGGTAGTAGTGTAACAGTTGGATCCTCTACTCCCACTGGGATCTGCCTATTAAATGGAGTTTGTGCAGTAGTAGTTAACCAGGGAGCACAAGTTAATTATGTTGAACTTAGCACTGGATATGTAACAACAAGGACAACTAATGCTTTAGCAACAGCTAATACCGTCTCTACTTGTGGTCAGCAGGTAGCCACTGTTGGAGCCTCTGCTATGGCAACAACAAGCACATTAGGAAAACTTCAGGTTATAACACTTAACTTTATTAGCCAGATCAGTCCAACATCAGTTTCTGGGGCATTGCCCACAGTAGTCATAGCCAAAGAGAGTACTGGGGCAGCAGCTAATAGATGGATTTGTGGAACTAATAATGGTAAAGTAACAGAATTAGATTCTGCCGGAAATGTGATAAAAACTATCCTTCTTCCTACTACCCCCAATGTTGGAACTGCTCCATCACAGGTTGTAACTGGATTATCCCACTATCCTCCTAATTTAGCAGTGACTACAGCCTACGGTCTTTTATATATATATGAATACGAGAGTTCTAACCTTCTATACACTCAAAGAATAGTAGATGGACAAGGAACTAGTGGAAGTTATGCTGGAACTATTCTTTGTGCATCTGTATCTGGACATACTTTACTAGGGCATGGAAGAGCTGGAGGACAAGGAGAACAATCCTTCACAGAAATATTTTTTGATGCACAGAATCCAGTCTATAGCTGGTATAAACAAGTTAATAGTCAAAGATTAATATCCCTCCATATAAATCCACAATCACAAAAAGGATTCCTAACTAACAGTAGTCCATCAGATATGGGATTTAGAAGCTATAACATAAGCGGGATCTCTAAGACAACTGAAGCTACTGAGTGTCAAAACCCTCCTGGAGTAAGAGTTCCTGGAAGAATAATTAGACTTAGAGATCAGGGTATTGGTCAGATCTGCGTTGAGGCAGACACAAACATTCCAGACACTCCCACTAATGTAATTTGCTCAGAGGGTTGTAACTATATAGAAATCGCTATTATAGATGACGGTGGAACAGATAAATGGGATATACGGGAATTTAGCAAATGAGTATAACCTATGCAGGATCTTCAGCTAACCTTACCTCTAATGCTTTTAGAGGTGGGTGTACTAATGAGTCCACTAATGAAGTAATCATAGTAGAGGACAGCTCATCCACTCTTAGAAGGTATAGCTTAAGTTCATTTAGTCAGGTGGGAAGTAATGTTTCATTAACCAGTGCCCCGTGCGGAGTTTGTATGATTAGTACTGCCTCAGCACTTGTCCATAGAAATAGTTCATCAAATATAGATTTAGTGGAACTATCCACTGGATATAAACAGAGCTATACTACCTCAGCAGGAACATTTACCCAGACTAGGCCACAATCATGTGCCTCTGATATATCAAATAAAATTGCTTTCCTAGCTTCATCTGTAAGCACTGGAACAATTACTAAGTTTAATGGTAATACTTTTACTAGTACTACCTACACCCAGGCTGGGGGAACATTTTTCTGTGGACCTAGTGAAGGGGTGTCTTGTGTTATATATAAGTCTGCCAATAGATTTCTACTAGGAACTACTAAGGGTAGGATATTAGAAATTGATGAAAATGCCAATATAGTAGATAAAATGCTGATATTTAAAGATGATGTTGGACCATCTACCAACTCTTCTGTGATCTCAACTAATGTTACCAACCTATCCTATTCTGGAGATTTTATTCTTGCGTATACCAGTGGTGGAGATATTGTGCTACTGGATTGGACCACAAAAAAAATATTACATAAACATATTATAGAGAATAGTCAAACTGGAATATGTATATGTGATGCCTCAAGTGGTATAACGCTAGTAGCAAAATTAGGAACAGTAAATGCTCTCTCTAATGGTATGGTCTCAGAGCTAGATTTTACAATTGGTGCAGTTCAGGTAAGAGATAATCTTTACACAGACAGTGTAGGTGGAATAATAGCTACTGGTATAAACACCCAAACTGGAAGGGGATGGGCTATCCAAACAACTACTAATAAGATAAGATTTTTTGATATCTCTAGGAGTGTGGTAAACCATACAGTGACAACTCCTAGTAATGCTAATGCTAGAATTGCTATATTAGATGAAACAGCAGGTCAGGGACTCCTTAAAAAAGTAGTAGACACATTTACTACCTCCCCACGGACATTCTTGCTTGAACCTGGAAAAGACTACATGGAACTAATAGGATTAGATAATGGTACAAGTACTACCTGGAATATGAGCAGATTTAGTACATAATGGGTAACACTCTTAGACCTATTCATAATAGTTTTCAAACGATAGGAGCTTCTTCAACATATAGTAGCTCCTATTCTCCATATGATAACTCAATGAAGGGATTCAGGGATTTTGATAGCTTTGACGGGGACTCCACCTATACCAACTCCCGGGTGAGTGGATTTGAGTACTTCTTTACTCTTATTGGACTAGTTAAAGTTTATATTGATGAATATGTGGATTGCACAGAATCTCAACATATTCTAATTAAGAAAAGCATAGATGAATTGCTAGACTCCCTTGATGGAGCTTTTGATGGTCAAATAGCTCTAGAACTCCCAGTCAATATTGTGTTGCAATGTGTGGTTAAACACATTAAGCTGATAGATGAGGTATTCAATACAACTGATTTAAATGCCAAGCTCCTTTCACCCCAGGAGCTTGTACCTGTTCAAATGACACATATAGTCAAATGGATTAAAAATATTAATGAATACTTTAACTCAAATGAATCTAGTGACGGATATGAGTTCATTAGAGAGATAGACTCCATCAACTACATGATAAGTCAATACCACCAAGAAGCTGACTCTATGGCTTATCAGATTGGAAGTATGGACGAGAATGTGGACTCTATTACCTATGGTATTAAGCCTAATAATCTGGTAGGTGTTACTAATGTATGTGGGATAACTATTGCCACCCCGACGAATCCTATTGTTCTTGATCCTTTGGATCCCTCCCCCACTCCTTTGCCTATCCCAGGGGAGGTTACTTATACCTACTTCCCTAATGGATTTGAACCTACTATTATCTTAGGTGGTAACGTATATGTTACTAATCCATCTACTGCCCCGCCTAGCTACAATGCTGGCACTTACTTTGTCCAATGGCTAGACTTAGCCCTCCCCAACAATGACTCCTGTGAAATCTTTGACTTCAGCTTCAGCTTAGACTTCCTGGGTGGCAGCTTCGCTATCCTATCCAGTAATCCTATTGGGGATTTAAGTGATTCAGTAAATATCTTTGGGCTCACTGGGACAATCACCAGGGAGGGTGAGAAGATAAGCTCCTCTGCCTATGGATACAAGACCAAGGGGATATTTGGATCCCCCAAACTCCATAAAGAGTTCTCCATTATTAATAATGGAAACCAGCACTATATTCAATTCCTGTCGAATCAACTTTTATATCCATTCCTTATAGACGATGACCAGTCTATGAATACCTCTGATATGGCTAGAAACATAGCTGCTGCTACGGGGGTTCACATGGGCTATTTTGTCATAGATTCCCCATATACTGACTCTTTGAGTCAAACTGGTCAAACTGGTCTCCAGGCTTTAGGATCTATTGCATCCCAGGTCGGGGGACAGCTTCGATGGAATGGAGCAGAGAACTATAGTATTGTTTATCCTACTGCCACTCATGGAACTTGGACTGTCCCGAGTTCATATTTAATTACAGCAGATGGAATAGAGTATGAAAACATCCTTGACTTAGAGCTAGGGGTAAGTGGCACCGGGGTCCTTAATATCCCTAAATCTAATGTATTTGACACAGATACAGATGAACTCCCATCTGGAGGATCGGTGGAAGAGGTCATAGACACTCTATATGCTATAAGACAGAAGATTGAAGTAAATGCCCCAGCCCAGTATTTGGACCTCCCGGAAGATACTGAAGAGGTTAGAGCACAGCTACTACTCAATCCTGATGGAGCAGATTCTATAGCCTCTGCCACCTCTAATGGATCCTTCTTTAATGCTGTAGATTTACTCACTATTAACCCATCTATCTGGTACAACCTAGGGTCTCCCTCTATTGCTAATCCTCAAGTAACTATTAGGAAAGTGGGATCTGCCTTTAAAAAGCAAGTAGTTATTGACTGGACTATGTTCCCTGATATTGATGAGGTCAATAGTGGAAAGTTTGTACTTAATATAGGGATTGTTAGAAGGAATATCACCCCCGCCTTTGAGAGTGAACAGGAAGCTGCCCGCCGGGAGCTTAAAGATCTTATCAATAGGCTCAATGCCAATATCAGATACATCAAGACCTATGAAGGCTCAATTAGTACCTTCTTCTATGGAACTATTCCCCTGCCAGGAATGTGGGCCTCTGCTACCATTTGTGGTAAAACAGTACAAGGGATCATTGAATCTGTATCCTTCAGTCACCCGGGGATAATTAATGTTCAAGTAGCTCAATATTTGCGTGTTAACTTCCTTGACCCTACAATAGAGATATCTGCAACCCCCTCCAACCTGGTATTTTAAATGAATGGACTTGAAGGCTTTGAAATCTCATACACGTTTACTGCAAATCCTATTAAAGATCCAATGGAGTCATTTACAGTCAGAATTCCTGAAGAGACAAATGAAGTATGTCTAGCCATTAGAAATGGATCCCACACGGATATTTACCCTATACCTAAGAAAGTATTAGATTTTAATGGTGGATTAACTCTTGGGGTAGAGCTACTTAAACGCCATTTTCATAATTTTTTAGATGGTGAGTCAGTAGCTAATTTAATGATTTTGAGGGCTAATTCATGGGATTAAGGAAGAAGATTGAAGGTATTGCTAATGATACAGCAGCCACCTATTTTGCTAATTTAGGATATACCATCAAGGCTAGAAATAAAGGATGTTCTGGTTTTGCTAAGGTTAAGGGATATAAAGATGGCCAATATGTAGTAGAAATGGCTGATGGATCTACTAAGAGTGTGGATCCCTCCGGGGTTAGAGGTGTAGGACCTGGGGGAATTATCTACCTTGCTGGAGACTTCCAGGTATTCTAGATGGGTAGGGGAAAAGACTTTACTAAAGAAAAGACAATTGAAGCCATTCAAAAGTTTCTTCAAAGATATAAAGATCAGATGGTTAAGGATTGCACTCCTAAGTTAGGTAAGCTTAATCCTGATAAGACAAAGGCAACCCTCCCAGACGGAACCCAGATCCCTGTTAATTCAGTGGGTCAGCCTAAAGATCATGCTCCTATATTTACTAATTGCTCAACCCCCGCCGGGGCAGTAGCTCAAACTCAAGATCTAGTCAAATGCGTCATTGATGGAAAAACTACCATTGGACTGATAATGGAAAGAATGTCTGATGGACTTCTCTATATTAGGAAAATAGGAGAAGACTTAAGATATGTTGTTCCAAGCTTATTACCAAGTCAAGTGAGTCCAGATCAATATGTTGGCGGATTTAGTTCAAATGGTAATATGTTCTATTTGGGTGGAAACTATACTGAAAACTATGGAGAGGATGTACATGCTTGCTGGGCCATATTCTCTGATATTTCTATTAATAGCAATGGATTGAACTATACTCTGATTGATTCAGGAAAAATAAATCTAAAAACTATCTATGATGATAATTTTAGAGATCAGGTCAGCCCCCCTAGCTATGGCGAAACCACTACTCCAGGACTTCTTGGAGAAGGAAGAACAGGATATATTTGGAAATATTGGGCTGATCCATTAGATGAGCCCCCAGACTACTCAGTGGAAGAACTAGAAGATTTTGTTAATCAGCTTATAGAATTCTTTGAACTTACTCCAGAAGATATAGAACTATTGTTTGGTCCTGGAGGAGCACAGTCTGCTATAGCAGTATCTGCTCTTCAGGATAATCAAACTAATAGATTCTTTCCCTTTACTAACCTTCAATATAATACTGTAACACTCCCTACATTTGGGTCTACAAGTGGACAGCTAGTTACTAGAGAAGACACTCAGGATGGGTTTTGGAGTAGGGAATGGGATTGGGATCCAAACCATAAACTTACTTTTATGCAAGTAGGCTTTGCCTTTAACAATAATGTTGATGGATCTCCAATTTTAGATATTGTTGGAACATATAAGTCATCCACTGTTTATTTTGTCACTGAAATCAGCTACGAGACTAATATATATTGGACAATTAAAACTGTGGGAAATCCTGGATTTGCTTGGATGGAGATTACAGATTGGTGGGCTAGGATGAATAGTGAAACCTATGGACCCTATTCATACAGCTCCAGTTACCCATTTAGCCCTGACAGTTATAATTCCATAATTAATTCAGATGGAGAAGAAATAAGGACTTTAAACTATACTGCAACTTATCTTGATCCAACTATAGACCCGGCAGCTCCAGAAATACCAGCCTCCGGGAATAATTTTAGTCTCATTTCTGGAAATCTTAATGTGGTTCCTGGAAATACTTCTGATGGCAGACCATTCGTTCCTGGAGCCCAACAAATTTATTCTGTTCTATTTAATAATTATTATAGGAATCCAGGACAGGTTCATTATGGTGAGTGTGATTTTAGCACAGCCTCAGGGATATATAATACTGGGGTGTGGCCAGATTGCCCATGGTATAAGCAGCTATATCCTCCATACACCGTAGACAGCACTCCTGTAACATATGGATGGAACAAAGGAGGATCTATAGATGCTATAGCCACTTTCTATAGTGGGACAGGTCCAGTAATAATCTTTTACTATCCTCCAGATGAAGTCGAGTACACAAGTACTACTTTTGATGGAGTTACTACAGATATAGCAGCCCAGGGGGCTGTACCAACTGCTCCTACTTATTTTGACATGCTTCCTACTTTAGATCTAGCTGGATTTTTCTGTATGGAAGATGCTGTGGTATGGCCAGGTGTAAATCCATTTGCTAATGTGTATCAATTTGGCAGAGGGATCCTGACAGTTAAAAATGCTAATACATCTCCAACATATGCCTACCTAGACAGGCCCCCGGCCCAGTCTAGGGACTTCGACACAATTGATGCTATATACCTTGGAGTTAATCAAACTAGAGCTATAAATCTTAAAGAGGACTACTATGATATTTATGGATATGCCCAAGACTATACAAGTTTAAATAATCAAATTATAGGTTTAGATAGACCTGACACGTTTACAAATGAGTACTTTATAAATAAAGGAACATGGCCATTCTCTGTAAACTATTTAAAGGCAGTTAATTCAAGAGACTTTGTTCAGTACTTTAGAGAAAATGGCAAAGAGTATATAGAGAATGTTCATGTGAACCCTACTGGATCATCTCTAAGTGATCAAGTGGATTTTGAGGGACAGGTATATGGCAACCTACCAAGTACTACAGGAACAATGGTAGATTTTGTTATAGTAGGAAGTGAATATGAATAAAATATGTCCTATTTGTGATTTAGAGATGTCACCCGGGGAGATTGTAGTTGACAATCTCAATATTAGAGGAACTTCTGGAATCAGGAACAATCAATGGATGCAAGAACCATCTACCACTATGTTTAAACTTATGAAACTAATGCATCTTCAATGCCTTAGGCAGCGCCTAGGAGAGTTTGAAGAAATCCCAGATGTAAAAGTAAAGAGTTTGCTCAGATTTGAGGACAGGTAAAATATGATTAATTTAACTGCTGTAAAAGTATTAAAAGAGTCTAAAAAGGTGATTTTAGAGTTCAGTAATGGAGAGGAGTGTGAAATCTCCCCCACCGAGGCTAGAGCTATAGCTCACTCATATAAAACCTTATACATGGAAGAAAAGAAAGAGTGTAAGCCTTGCAATCAATCTGATTGGAAACCCTCTAAACCCTTGACAGATTTGGAAAATCACTAATATACTGAATTTATAATGACTATAACTAAGCAAGATTTAAAAGAATTAAAGGAAGAATTAAGGTCTTTCATAAATAAGATTCAAGAGTTGCAAGAAACTGAGGATTTTGCTAAACTTGAATCTAAAGATGGTTCTGGATGGAAGGAATCAGCTAAATTATCTACTGAAATGTGGGTTCCCCGGGCGGAATGGTATATTAGTAAGATAAATGATTGGATAGAAAAGGCCCCCGCCGGGAAACGTGGTAGGAAAAAGAAATCATGATTGATGGTGAATTAAATATTATGTCTAATCAAGGTGGATCTATCAGCATATCCAAATTTTTTTGTATTGATAATAAATTTATGATTAAAATAAAAGTTAAAAAATGGCGACTACTCTGATATTAAGCTATCAGAGAGCGAGACCAAAGATTTGTTGGAAGTACTCACATTTTTGAGTAAAAAGCCATGATTGTAGATTCCAAAATATCTATATTTGAAGCTCCTGGATGGAATGGATACTGCACTGCTAAGTTTATTAAACGAGGCCCTGGCGATGTTGTTTGCTTGAATGAGTCTACTCTGGACAAGTCTGGAGTCGAATCCCTTATTAATGTCCTTCAAGTCTTCCTTAAAGATATGAGAGGTCCTAATGAGTCTTAAACAACAATTCCAGAGAATTGATATTAGAGATGCCTATACCTGTAAGATAGTAGATGGTCTTATCGAACTTATGGATGTTTTATACTCCCCGCCCCCGGGAGGGTCTAGGTTTGGGGAGGGTGATGTAGTTAAGGCTACTAAGATGCCTGATTCGCTTCTCTTTAATGGTAAGAAATGTATTATGGTTAGGAGTGAAAGATGGAGCCAGATCTAAAACCAGAGTTTGGTCTCACTCTTAACTTTGACCAGAATATATTAGAAAACCTTAATGAGTTACAGGAGCATTTTGGGTATGAAACCCCCGCCCAGGTCATTGGATATGGTATCTCTTGTCTTCTAGCTATTAAGGCTGGAGCTAGCCTAGTTATGCCATCAGAGAAGCTTAAAAATATTAAGCTAATAAATGCTAAAGTAGTATCCCTCGGTCCGTCCCTGTCGCAAGACACACCAGCCGGGGAGCAGGAAGATTTGGAAAACACAGTGAACACACCAAACCAAGGAGAATAACAAATGGCCCTTCAAGAGTCAACAAAAGGAACAATCCAGAACTTAAGAGCTTTACTAGCTCTTCTGGATGCTCAAGTAACAGATAACCTGGTAACAGAAGGAAAAGCTAATTCTACAGCTATTCTTGCTGCTATGGGTACTTTGAATACTGCTATTCAAGCTCAAACTAACTTCGCTAACCTTACATAATTGAATCTCCCAGAACTCTTAGTCTTTCTTTGTATTCTTTATCTGTATATCTCCTTTGCGGAGCATCTTATACATAGATTTGTAATGCACAAGAAGATTAAGGGTTTGGAGTTCATATATGAAGAACATAAATACCATCACGGGGCCTATTCCCCCGGTAGGTTTGTAAATTCAAGCTCTAAGCATAGATACTTAGGGCTTGTTCTCTGTATTGAGCATATATTCATTACTCTTATTCCTCTCATAGCTGTTCTAGCACTATCTAGACCAATCTATGTTCCTATAGTAATAGGATTTGGAATACTTCATCAAGTAATGTATAACAAGCTCCATGTAGGTATGCACTTAGGAAGGAAGATTAATTTCCTCCCACGGTGGTTCCTTGATCTTTGTGTTTCCAATCATTATTGGCATCATGAAGAGCCTAAAACACACTTCTGTGTAGCAGCCCCGGGGGCTGACTGGATTGTAGGAACTGTATCTAAAGCCTTCTCCTGGGTTCAACATGCTGACGACTATGAGGTCAATCCTAAAGATGACTTAGAGATAGAAAAGCTTAATATCTGTAAAGCTACTTTATATAAGTACACTCTCCCTGGGGTCGATTTTCCCTGGGAATCAACTAAGCTATCTAGACTCCTCACTAAAGCCATCAACTGGATCTTTATTGGCAAAGTAGAAATAGTCTATACTTCAGGAATTCCTATAGGGAGCTTGATCTATGCTTCTAATCATGGAAGCTGGAGAGATGTATTCCTCTATAGTTCTTTAGATAGAAAAGCTAGGCTTATGTGTCACATTGGGGTAATGAGGTCTTGTTTTGGGATAGTAGGACTTATATTAAGTAGAGTATTTGGATTCTTTACTGTAGCCCCTGGGGATTCAGCAGGGTTGGATCTTGGAAGAAGAATTCTAGCAACCCCCTGGCCTTCCTCTGTAGCTATCTGTCCTGAAGGTTGGGCTTGGCTTGACGGTAAAGTCAGAGGATTTAAGACTGGAGTAGTAAGGCTCTCCCGGGGAGAGAGTAAACTTAAAGCCCTAGTACACCCATCCACCTATCAAGATACAGCTTGGATGATTAAAGAATATCCTATTGTTCCTGTTTATATTAAGTACAACTATTACCCAGGGGAGTGGATACTTAAGTTTCCCCCACCTGTTCAATATTTAATCTCTGCACTCTTGCCAAAATCAAGGTCGGGAGCTACCATATATGTAGGTAGACCTTTCCATCCTCAATCTGAAGATTTAAAAGAAGCTACAGAAGAGGTTAGGCAGGAGATTATTAAACTTGGACAACATAAGTGATTATAACCTTGTAAGAAACCATATTATTAGGTATCTATGTTTTGCTACTGCTCCAGGAGGAGATGGGTGGCTAGACTTTAGAGCTATTAAAGGTTATATATCAGGTCTCACAGAGTCTAAATTCACCTATAAAGAGCTGCACAGACTTCTAGAAGAGCTTGTAGAGATGGATGTCCTTGACTATGATGGAATTTCTAATTTTCCCTCCTGGAGACTTAAGATATGACCAGAAGAGAACAAATAGATCTACATCTAGACTCTTTTAGAAAACTAGAGGATAATTGGGATGGGTGCCATGCCCCTGCCATATCTGAATTAGTAATAGAAACAACTAGAGACTATATAAGATTCCTCTCCAACTTCTTTGGGTTCCCGGAGCATATTGTTCCTAATTTTAATGGTGGGATTAATCTATACTGGGCTGACGAGTCTTTTGAAGTATCTGTAGGACAATATGGGACTAGTATTGATGTAGACTGGTCTGACGAAGAGTTTGCTGTTAACTGGATCCAGGCTCAGAAGGGGCTACAAGCTATATTAGAGGTTCCTGGGGCATGATCATAGCTATTGGGACTATCATTATATTGATACTTCTCCCGCTCCTTTGGGTAGCTATGACATTTGCTGTAATACTCTATTTAGTATACTTTGAAGTGGTTGTAGAATGGTTGTTTAAATTAACTTGGATTAGAGCAGCCTTAAATAAGTTATTAGATAAACATGGATTGGAGCTAAAATGATTGGATTATTACTGTTTTTCTTATGTATTATAGTCTCCGGGGCACTTTGTACGGCTACTGTTAAAAGAGCTAGAAGGATAGTAGTTTATTGGGATAGAAGCCCTGTTAATTGGATAGGTGTAAACTCCAATATTAGTTGGGGAGAGGTTACTGGACGTATTAGCTATGAATCATATGAGATCTAACTATGGATAAAGCTTGGAATTCTGAACTACCTAAACATATGTCAAGTCGTCAGAATCCTCTAGATTCTGATCCATATTGTGATAGGATTCAAGGATTCTGCAAATGTGGAGTCTATCATTATGATCAGGAGTTTAGAAAAGCTCCTATGTTTAATATAACTATTAATAAGAAGTGGTCCCCACCCCGGGAGTCTACTGTCATTGAAACCCCTCCCCCTGAGCTTATTAATGAGCTAGAGAAGAAGATGAATAAATACACTGTAGACCCCTCTACGGCTTTTACCTATAATAGTCTTAATAATACATATGAGAGGTTCATGGCAGATTATTGGATAGATAATGCTGTATGGTCTGTAGACACAGGTAGAAGTGCCTATAATTCCACAGCAGCTAGACTATTTAATAGTTTTAGTAATTTTCCAAGAACTTCTCAGTCTGAGTCCTCTCATGAAGAATAGAGAATATCAAACTTTCTCCTTGACAAACCACTTCTGTAGAAAGTGCTCCTCCAGGCTTCTTTATCATGAGACTCCTTCAGTAGTCACCGGAGGAGGTAATACTCCTATACAATGCTCAGGATGTGGATGGAGAAGATCTCCTATCTGTATTACAGACATGTGTCTCTGTGGGGATGATTCTAGATTTACTGTAGAAAACCCAGATAGTTCCTATCTAGAAGCATGTAAAAATTATCAAGAAATATTAGAAAAGCTTAATCAGTAGGTTATTGACTTTTAACCTCCCGAGCCCCTATCATAGGGAGTATGAGAAGTATCTACTCTACTAATCCAAATGTATGGATCTCTGCTGATGGGCGGAAAATTCCAATTCCAGAAATGGAAGATACTCATTTAATGAACACTATAGGTATGCTTCACCGGAAGGCTAAAAAGCTTATCTATGATAGAGCTTGGGATGACTTTAATAGTAAGAAAATTAACTTTAGTGAGTTCACCCGTCAGATTAGCGATGAAGCCTTTAATTGGATGGATGCTCAAGTATGTATCCCCTCCCTCATTGCTGAAGCAGATAAACGAGGACTAGACTGGAAATCTTATGTAAACAATTCTCCTAAGAAGTCTAATACTGTTCCTCCTATATTTATGGTGAGAGGTCCTTGGACTCCTCCCACCAATGATTCTAATAGGCTCAATAGAATGGGATCTGACGGGGGAGAATCTTATACTAATATAAGATTCAATACATTTAATAATTTAGGAAATTCTGCTATGAATAGGAATTCTTACATTGTAAGTGGAGGAGAAGTAATAAATCTTCCTCCGGGGGGGGGGGAGACCATAACTTTTAATGGAATAAGGTACTGTTCAGATAGTGATGGAAACGTAACTGTGAACTTAAGATAAACTAAGGAGAATAAAATGATTGATTTTGATGTTCAGGCTTTTCTTAGCCTCCCACGCACTTATGGAGCTTTGGAAAGAGGTGGGGAGCACTGTGCTGTGGGAGCTTTTAACCATGTAACTGGACGAGTACAGGTGTTCAGGGATATGTATGACCTAATCGGCACTGACACAGTTCTAGATATAGTGACCATGAATGATCGTGGAATGTTGCTCAAAGATTGGAAAAACTTTGAGTCCAGGATTAAGTCAAAGGCCTGCTCTAAAGATGGTAAGAAATATAAAACTTTTACGGTTAGAGCATATAGATTAGCTAAGCCTAATTATGAAAGAGCCTCCCGGATGCTTATTGAAGCTGTTCGTGGTAAAGTTAACTTCATCAATGAAGGACTGGTGTTTGAAACCCCCACTCAGACTGCTGAGATAGCTAATGTCTAACTTAGATATTTACCTAGTTCATAAGTCTAGATCTGGTGGGGAGGAGTCTGAATTTCATAGCCTTCATTGGGATCTTGATGATGCCATAGATATTTGCCAGAAAATGGCTCCCCACGAATCTATGACTAAGGAAGAGATTAAGGAGTATATCCTAGAAACTGGTCACTATAACCTATCTAGAGGTGAGGGATACTGGTACTGGATTATAGATAAGATGTCTGTTTCTCCCCATCCAGATCCCTTTAAAAATTGGGTATCTCAATATTCCCCAAATGAGCTTCCTAAAGGATGTACTGAAATGCTCATAGGCTCTGGTGAGACTATCAAGGTAGGAGACAGAATTTGGGAAAAATTTGATGGAGTAGGAACTGTTAAATCCTTCTATGGTATAGACAATTTATACTGTGTAGATCTTGTATTTGATAATGGAAAATCTAAGTCCATACACCCAACCATGTTCCCATGTCAGATAATGAGCTTAGAATTTAAATCTAAGGTGGACAAGATGGTAGAGAGCCGGACATGTAAGAGAGTACTCATAGAGGAGACTGAGTTAGAGTCCATATTTGAGGAAGCATTTGAGGAGCTAAAGAATGAACCAAACAGTTAGTCTATCTCATAAGTCTTTATCTAGGATTAATCTAGAGTTCGCCAGGAAACTTCCTAAGGATGGATTTGATGAAGTAGTCATATGTTCTATGGGAGATAGGTTCAAACCATTTATCCTCCCGGCGACCTCACATACCCCCTCTAGACTATTTATCTCTAAAGAGGACTGGGGGGATTTAGGATTTACAGAAATGGATGTATTTCCAACAGTAGTTAGGACTGCCCCGTTTATTGAAAGGAATTTTATTTAATGAAAAAATATCTAATCCCTATGGCTCTTCTTTTCTTTGCTGGACCAGCCTACGGGGAGATTGTAGAGATGGTAACAGAGCCTAGGTATGTATTTGATGTAAAGAAGGAAGGAAATTCTGTTAAGCTTCATATTGTAGTTAAAAGGTATGTTGGGGATGATGACTGTATATTGACCATATCCCAAGATACTGCTAATAGTTTAGCTAAGGAGCTTTTGGAGGCTGCTAAGTGAGTTTCCTTAGATCTGGAAGCTCCCGGGAGATCAAGGTAGTTTGTATAGACTGTAACATTAAACTTAGCTCTAAGGTCTATACTAATACACTCCGGGGTGCTACTATTATTCAGGAAAGCCTATGTGGAAATTGTAAGGATAAAAGAAGAAAATCTTCCTCCCAAGAGCCTGTAGGTGCTGACTATGTTGACCTTTTCGAGTACTTCAAATGATAAGTTTAGAAGAAGCTAGATTCTATTGTGCTAACAAGCATGGAAACCAGAAATATGGGGAAAATCTCTATTCTTACCATTTAGATAAGGTAGAGCAGGTAGCCCGGAGGTTTGGATTCACTAATGAGTGCTACCTGATTGCCTGCTGGGGACATGACCTTATTGAGGATACTGGAACCTCTATTGAAGAATTGAAGGAGGAAGATTTTCCTCCCCTATCAATAAAGCTGATAGCTGCTGTTACAGATGCTCCCGGGCGAAATAGGAAAGAGAGGAAAAGAAACACCTACCCACAGATTAAAGCTACCCCAGGAGCTATTCTCCTTAAATTATTCGACAGGATTGCCAATGTTGAAGAGTGTATAGAGACTAAAAATAGAAATCTATTCTTTATGTACATGTATGAACAAGCAGAGTTTGACATAGCCCTACGGGAGCATGATGAAGAGTCTGAACCTATGTGGAACCATCTTGATGACTTATTTACTTCTGGGCTGAGGATATTTAATGAAGATCTTTAAGAAGAAACAAATGAGACAGCTCTATTGCTCCCGGGAGGATAGAAATGACTCCTGCCTATTTCCAGAAAAGATTAAGCATATCTTTATTTCTGTAGAGAAGATGATTTCCACTGATAGTGGAAAAATTATTGAGGACTCTGGAACTCATATAAGTTTGACCAGAAAGGAATCCCTAAAATTAGCTTTTAAGCTTATTAAATGGTGTTTAAAATGATAGATCACATAGAAAGACATCAGAGGCTTTGTGGAACACTAGATAGTATTAGAGATTACAATAATCGTGCTGATGAGTGGACTGCTCAGGTTAATGCTACTAAGAATAGATTAAAAATCTATTTTCAAGATAAGCCTATGGCTAAGTTAGGACACTGTGATATAACAATAAGCTACCCAGTGGGTATCTTAATTTCTTTCTGCTACGACGGAAACTATTTAGATTATAGATTTCCTGTTAGTCTTACAGAGAAGCCCCCCAGCAGTATTACTTATGAGAGTGATGAATTGTATAAAGAGAATATATCTGAGTTTAGAGCTTTAAAGCTCCTTTTCTGCCTTAGAAATAGGGAGATTAAGCATCAAGAAATTATAGAAGATTTGGAGGCTCCCTATGACTTTATCGGAGGTAGAATTCAGAGCATAGAAGATGAAGAAATAGAGGACATGTTTGATAGTCCTCAGAGAGATTCAAGTTATGAAAGAACTATAGGTTCTGGAGCAGGTTTAACTGTTTATGGAACAGATCTAAATGTTAGTTTCCCAGCTATATCTAGCCATACTATTAGGGTATATTCAAATGAAATTAGCTGGGAACCTATGATTAGTAGAGATGATGAGACTACTGACCTTACAATCTAGTTACTTTAACCTCACCGGGAGAGATCCACTCTATGTTAAGACTCCCGGAGTCACACCAAAGCTTAAATATTGTTTCTAGCTCCTCTGGGTATCTCTTAATAAATTCCTCCCGGGAGTCTTTGAATATGAATCCCTCATGGGTGTAGTACTCCACATTACAGTTTGAATCTACATCCCTTATATAAGGAACATTCTTAATGACAGGACGACACCCAGGGCAAAGGTCTTGCCTTCTCTTAAAGAATCCAGGCTCAAACTCCTTATTACATAATTCACATGGAAATAGCATTAATACCTCACAATTTGCTTAAATCTCTCCATCTATTCTAATATGGAGAAAAGTATAGGAGCAAATAAATGCCAATTCCATTAGAAGAATCCTTCCCAGCCCTTGTTTCCAAGAGAAGAAAGATAATTGAGGCCCTTAAGAACCATGTAGAACATGCTGATATTAGAAAGAAATTCAACCTTGGGGTTAATAAGCGTCAGTTTAATTACTGGATTAACACAAAGCTCACTCAGCAAGAAAGAGATGAGATCCATGAGGCTAGAGCTAAATTAAGGCTCAGATACCTTAATAGATTTGCCAATACTACTTCCTCCCTATATAAGGTCTTCCGGGAGGAGTCTGGACTCACCAAATCTAAAGTCACTAAGATTACTGGGATGTCTAAAGGAAGACTTGACAAGATTGAGTCTGAAATAGATGCCCCTACTATGGAGGAAGCTGACATCCTCCTTAAGCATTATGCTAAAACTATCAATTTAGCATATATTGCAGGGCTTATAGACAGGGGGTGCTCTATCAAGATACTCCGGGAGAAACCTAGACAAGAGACAGATAGTAGAGCAGGAACTGTTTCACCTATTCACCATGAAAGATTTGAGTTTCACTCTGTTCATAAACCTTTAGTGGAGCTAATGTTAGCTGTATTTAAGGTTGGTAATATCTCTGTTTTTACCAGTGGTAGAGGCGGCACTCCTGTCTACGCTTACATGGCTTGGCATAAAAATGCTATTAAGGCATTGACAATGGTTAGACCATACTGTAGAGTTAAGGCACAAAGGATAGATTGCCTTATTGCTCTTAATGAGAGCAAAGGATTTGGGGGAAAAGTTATTCCTAAATCTATTTTAGATGAAAGAGAAAGATTATATAAACTTATTGGAGAATTGCCATAGTGAAGCCTGTATTTATTGTTAGAGGGGAGGCTGTTCCAGCTCCCGGGAGCCTTAGAAAGGACAACTGGGCTGTGAAAGTGTTCACCAAAGGTTCAGAGGCAGAGAAGTTCCTTGATATGTGCAACCTAGAGCTTGTAAAGAGGGGCTTTCAGGGTCCTATGATGGCTAAGGATGATGGAAGAAGTGAGTTCATCCATCCTCATGATCCTCATTGTGTGACATCCCCCGGGGGCACTATCTACTACCTTGAGCTATCAGTTTTAGCAGAATAAAGGAGATTTGAATGTCAACAGAAGTAACAGTTGAATTAGGTAAAGCCTACCTACAGGACCGGGTGAAAGAACTTAGAAATCAGCTCCCGCTGGGAGATCCCTTCATCTTCCTTGGAATCTCCACTATTCTTAATGTTCTTAAGAATTTGGCCCCAGACCTGAAAGTAGAAATTAGAGAGTCTCCACCCGAGGCTGATCCTGATGGAGAAGTCTGGATGAATAGTTTAGTCAATTCTGGGCTCCTAGGACTTTCCACAAATTTCTCATTAGGAGGAAACCTTGAACTCACCCACACTGATTCAGATGACCACCTAACTTTTTCTGATAACAATAAGCTTATTCTTAATGCTGAATTAACTTTGCACAGGTTAGATGAACTTATTGAAGATGTATTTAGTGTTCAGGGACCTGCACGGAGCCACCTCCATTGGATGCTTAACAAGCATAAGTTTGTAGGTCTTGGCTAGTGATTAAGTTAGAAGACCTTACAGAGAAGCAGTGTCAAAAATTCTTAAATGAGATGGCAAAGCAATGCTTCTATGGAAATTATGTAGGTAAGTTTAAGGATACTAAGTTTATCTATGATGGGATAGAGTGGGAGTTTACTCCATACTTTGGACCTCAGATATGGGTCCGCCCGGCTCCTCCTAATGATTGTGGACACCCTAAATCTGCTTTCTTTGGATGGTATGATGGTGTTGCAGAGGATATAAGGAAACATTTCTCATGAAATATGATCTTATCCCTACTCAGAAGCAGGCAATAGCTCAGTCATACTCTCCGGAGGTTGAAGAGTCTGCTCTTAAGTTTATTAATGAGCTAGAAGCTGCTCATAAGGTAGTTATGAGGCTCCGGGCGCTTCTTCGCCGGGAGCAACAACTCCTAGACTTAATTAAAGATGGAGTAGTAGAGGTAAATTAATGGATTTCTGTATGCACACCTCTGATATTGCTTGTAGAGCCTGCATTAAAAAGAAGCAGAAAAAGGATCTTGAAGAATATATGCAGTCTGCTAGATATAGGGACCTCCGGGACCTTTTTAGAAGTATTGAAGAAGGTACTCAACGATTCCATAAAATGATGGAGAGGTTGGGAGACAAATATGGGGAGGACTTCCTCAGGGAGGTAGGATATGAAAGAAAGAATTGAAAGATTACAGGATGCTATTGATGCTGTGAATTGTAGTGCAGGATTCTCTGTAGATGACGAGAATATAGACATTGTTTTAGAGGCTGCTAAGACTTATTTAGAGCTTCTAAAGACTGATCCTATTGATTTGAGGATTGTGCTTGCTGAACTTAAGCAGGCCTCCCTGGAGCTTGATGAGTGTGAAGAACTTCTTCATAAAGGTGATGAACTAGATGCCTCCCGGTGGCGTAAGCTCAAGGAGATATTTTCAGCAGATCATCATAATCCTCATGTTACTGTAAATGAGAGTGGCACCATCTGGATCAGTGGAATATTTACTGGAAATACTTTAGAGGAGGCTGTAGATGCCATTTCATAATGCCTCAATGAGGAACAATCTAGAACTAGCTAAAGAGCTTATAACTGCTTATGGAGCAGCTATGAGAGGTTCGTGGGCAAGTATAGATGGAAGAACTGTTAAGTATGATCTTAATCTTATTGCAAGACTCCTAGATAACCCATCAGGAGAGTCTGATGTACTTGATATGTATGGTAAACTAGGTATTTGCTCCCGGTGCTCCCAGTGGGCATACACTATTTGTGATTGCAAGGAACAGAATGACTCCTGAATTTATACATCAGACAATACTTTTCTTTTGGAACCTATGGTGCTGGCTTCTAGTTGTAGCAATAGGTGGAGTTTCCTGCCTAATAGTAGCTCAGATATGTTTAGTCCCATTGCTTGCACTTACACTATTTATATTTTCTCCTATTTATCCATTTATATGTAAGGGAATTGAAGATGAGAGCTGAAATTGAAAGAGTGATAGCTACTTTTCACCCAGGGAGTCCTGATAGGGACCTTTGGGGAAGTTTAAAGGTGTGGAATCCCCATGGGACCGGGTGGAAATTGATGGAAAGAAGGTTTGACTCTCCCGCTGGACCGGAGTATCGTAATTTACTTGAGATCACTGAAGCAGAAGCTAAGAAAATCCTCAAAGACCACTGGTGGATTGGGGATTGGCATCAACTAGTGAGGAAA
>FRDC01004275.1_pt1 | contig 126397 bp, 197 predicted proteins | sample 1106171 | NCBI WGS metagenome assembly FRDC01 (sample SAMEA3930566, study PRJEB13176) | freshwater metagenome | biome: Drinking water system; feature: drinking water; material: water | place: Singapore | collected 2014-12-20 | reverse complement strand
ATGTACTCGCCGTCTTCCGGGAACACCGTCTGTGCTTCCGCCGTGACGAACGTGTAAACGTCCGAGTCGAGCCGAGAGGTGAAGCGTGTGCCCTTCGGAATCACAATGGATGCGGGAGCGTCGTTCGCAGCGATTGTGATGTCCACGTAGGCCACGGCGGAAACTGCGGAGCGTGGCGTGTAGCCAAGCTCTTTTGCGTGGGAGAGAATGGAATCGCGAAGCTGGGCCGTGTCCAAAAACATTTCGGAGATGGCCATGTTCGTAAAGAATTGGTTGTGGAGTGTGTTGAGCGCCAGGATGTCGAGCAGCACCGCCATGTTGCTGCCCTCGAAATTGTAGTCCTGGAACTGTGGCTGGTCCTTCAGGAATTGCTTCAGCGATTGTTTGAGATCGTTGAAGTCCAGGTTGGTCAGCGTGTTAGGTGTATTCGGCAATCGCCAGCGCTCGCTCTGCTAAAGTGTCAGAGCTATTTATTGCTCACCTACGGTCGTCAGGATCGTAGTCATAGTCGTCGTCCGGCTTGCGGAAGTAGTGATCCATGACTTGTTCGTGGTGTGCGTGCTTGAGGCGATGCCCTTCAGGGTCTTTCAGCGTCATGGGCATCACATAGCGGTTTGGGTGCTCCGCTTGCTCTGCGTCGCGCTGTTCCTTGGTCTTGAACGTGTAATGCTCGTCGGCGGTCGAGCGGAATTTTCCTGTCACGTGCTTGAAGAAGTCGCCGTGGTGCTCGCCCACAAGAGCCTCATAGCCGGTGCTGCCGTGTGGGTATTGCTCCGGGTGTTCGTAGGCGTGGTCGAACACGCGAGCCATCATTTGCGAGTGACCAAAGCCAGGGTAGCGGGCGCGGTAGTTTCCGTCTTCGTCTTCGTGCTGAATGCCCGTGTTGGTGTGACGACGTAGCGAGTCCGCATAGTCAGCTTCGTCATCGTGTTCGTCACGATACTCCTTGGCTAGCGGCACAACACAGTGCATCTCGCCAGGGTGCTTTGGGTTCTTCGGTTGGAAAATGAACTTCGGGCCGGGATACGGCGTGTTGTGTGTGCCGTCAGCATCGAAGAGTTGTGCGCCCGCCTTTGAGTTTGCGGCAATACACCATGACGCCTTCTTGCCGGTGATCTTGTCGTGTGCGAGCGCAACCATGGCTTCGTGCGTGTGTGGTTCAGTGACCGTGTAGTCATCGGTTTCGTGGTGGACGGTGAACTCGCCTTCCTTCGCCTGTGGCGCGGGTTCTTGCAAATGCTGGGCATAGGCCGGGTGCTCAACAACCGATTGGATTTGGCGAAGGTGTGTCATCTTCTTCAGTTGATGGTGAGCAATCGTCTTGGTTTTCGATGGGTAGGCAACGCCATCTTCAAAGTGCTCCATACCATGTACCGTCAAGTCTTGACGGATGTGACCTTGGGTGACGAGCTTGTCGTACTTCGCGAAGGCTTCCTTGGCCTGTGTGCCGATGTCTTCCACGCGATTGATGCTGCCGTTGGCGTACATCTTCAGCATCTTAGGAATGTACTTGGCGCGAGGTGCCGCGTTAGTGACGGCCATCTTGAGCGAATGTTTACCAAGCTCTTCGTTTGTTCTGGCAGTGCCGGTCATGCCGGGCATCGAATCTCCGTATGGGTGCGGCCCGTCGAGCGGTCCACGCTCACCACGGAATTGCTTCGCTGCGTCGTGGTTATCCTTGTAGGTTTCCTTGACGATGATCGATTCGTTTGACTTATGACGAAAGGCATTCATACCATCGTCAACGCCCCTTTGTGGGTGGAAAACGGTAGCACCATCATAAAGGCCGCTCACATGGGCGGCTAGGTTGGGATGGAAGTCTTCGTTCTTGACCTTCACGCCAGGATGATCGCCAACGACATCATTGGTCGTTGACAGAACATAGCGTGGGTTGATCATCTTCCCATCGACAATTTCTGTCGAGTAGATTTGTTTTTCTCGTGTCGTCTCGTGCGCTCGCTTGATGATGGCGTCGCGGTGCGAAGCGTATGTCGCCTCGAACGGATCGGGATGCTCACCGTCTTCAAGTAGAAACGTTTCTCGAAGGAACTCGAATAGCGAAATCATTCGTCGCGCACAACCGAACTGCCAGACCATGTTGTCACGTGGTTGCCGCCGCCAGCGATGTTCTTCAGCACCAGGGCATCGTGTCCACGCTCGAATGCCTTCTCCGCAATCTTCTGGGCGTTGGTGCTCCAATCCTGATACTTACCATCCAGGAAATCAGGCGGCTCAAGACGCTTGCGAATGTCGTCATCGTCGATTGTGCCAATGTGGATGTCGTCAGGCTCTTGGCCGTCGATGTCGAGCACGAGCGGCTTCTTCATCGCCTTAGCGCCAGCACGTTCAAGGAAGAGTTCTAGGGATGAAGGCATTAGCGGACTCGATATAGGACGACGGGAACGTTCACGGGCTGGTCGCTGTTGACCAGAGTGAAGATGATCATGACGGAATAGAAGTTCTGATCGGGACGGGCGTCTGCCTTGACACTGCGAAGGACCGCACGCGGCTCCCAATTTCGGATCGTGGTTTCGATGGCCGTCTCGATAGCGCCCGCCGTCTGTAGAGAGATCGGCTCGAACAAGAGTCCACGCACGCCACATCCCTTCATGGGCGCGAAGGGGCGCTCATAGAAATCCGTGAGAATGAGTGTGCGGATGGATTGCTTCACGGCGTTTTCGTTCGTCACAGTCGCAAGCTCCCGGCGAACCGGGTGCTCGATGAACGATGTCGCGAAGTCGGAGTATGTGTTAGCCGCCACCGCCACCGCCAGGACCGTCAGAGACGAAGTACGAGTTGATGCCGGACCAGAACTTGATCCACTCCGCGAACCAGTAGAAGGGTGTCGTGCCGTAGAGTTGTGTAATCATTAGAGAATCAGAAGTCCTTGGTGGTAGGTAACGTCAGTGCGTGAGCGTGACATGGCAGAGCGAACTTGGCCGCGTAGGTTCTCCTTGTTGAAGGAGACGTGGAGCCATGGCAGGCCAGAGCCGTAGGTCTTGTACTCAAGAATGAAGTCGTCGAAGGAGATGTTGTTCGCCACCCATTGGGCACGCTCGAAGTACGCACGCTTGCGGGCAGTCGCGTCCGTCATCGCATTGAGCGACGTGAACTGAATGTCTGCGGCCATGCCCTTCGTGTGTTGTGATCGCGCTGCCGGTGTACGGAAGGCGTGAGTGACGATCATGTCGGAGTACTGCGCCAGCATCGGCTCAAGGCAGTTCTGCGCCAGGAGCTTGAGGTTGCAGACGATTTGACCAACCGTCAGCCCACCTTGAGCAATGATGCGGGTTGGTGAGACTGGCGTGTATGCCGAGAGCTTGCCCACGGTGAAGTGCGACGTGAGTTGGATCGGCTCGATCTCTTGACCTTCCGAGATCGAGATGCCGCATTCCGTCGTGATGGGCGGAGTTGTCGTTGTCGGTTGTTCGCCCACTTCTTGTCCTTCTTCGGCCACAACAGTTTCGCCGGTCGAAGTCGTATCCCCGTTGTCCAAGTCGTCATTGACGAAAGCGTGGTAGTCATCGACATCGGGAACGTAGACTGAATCGTCCCGCTCTTGTGGTGTATTTAGGCCAGTGGCTTCCGGCGTTTCCGCTCCGCCACCGCTGCCACCGCCCGGCGAGAATGATGACTGAACGCTGCCAGCTTGGATCGAAGAAGCTTCCACATCACCGAAGCTTGCGCCGTCTGCAACAAGCGTCGGCGTGTCGAGAGTCGTTGCACGCACCGCGCCGTCAAGGTGGATCGTCTCTGCCTCGATGAAGGCGCTAGCGGCCTTCACACGGAAGTCGCCCTTCACCGAAATGTTGGCGTCGCCGCTCACGTTCATGTTGGCATCGTTGTAGGCTTGGACGCTGACGTTGCCCTTGGCGTAGATGTTCGTCTGGCCTTCTGTGAAGACGTTGTTGTCCTTGGCGAAGACGCTGTAGCCATCTCCAATGACTTTGTGAACGACGCTGCCGTCTGGTCCCCATTCGCTGTAGCTGCCCTTGCGATGCCACACGTGAATGCGCTCTGCGCCCGGCGTGTCGTCCACTTCAACGACGTGGCCAGACTCGGATTGGTAGACGCGGTTGAACGGATACTCTGCGGCATAGGGCGTTCCCGGCTCGATGCCCTTGCCTTGCTTGTCGAGAGATTGTGTGCCGATGGCCAGCGGCGGGAGAGCGCCAGACTGTAGCGTGCCAAGGATCACCGGCATCTGGGCATCTGTGCCGTCCGAAAAGATTCCAAACACGATGCTATCTTCCATGAGTGCGTGGGGCGTCATGCCCACTTCGCCCACGGCGGCGCTCATGAGTGATTGAATTGGCCATGCCCACGGAAGGTCTTCGTCAGGCACGAGTGTCTTGTCGTCAGGGTGGATGCCGAAGATACGCACACGCACACGCCCACGTTCGTTGTCGTCAAAGCGGTTCACCACCTTGCCGAAGAAGTAGTTCGTGTCGAAGCCGAGGAATTGTTGCTTGAGTGGTTGCTTCATTGCCAGCGTGGCCAGTTCGAGAATGCGGCGCAGAGTTCGCGCCAGAAATATTTCCAGTATCCCATCTTAGCCTTCGCCTTCGGATGAGAAGGAATCCTTGAAGGCGACGAACTTGGATGTGAACTTGCTGCGGGCGGTGATGGAGTGGACGACATCTCCCACGAGAAAGTATCCGTGTGTCTGATTTTGGAAGTGGGAGTCGCTAGCTTCGGGCACGGCAATTTCGGGCATTGATACAAAAATAAGATTGCCTGCCTCAACTGTGTCGGCTCCGGGAACGACAAGCTCAAATTGGTTTTGGAGTAGGTTGGCATAGTACGCGGCCTTCTCTGCGATCACGTCGGCCATGGATGTTTCCAGTCGGTACGGATCGTAAGGGATGAGGAATTGCTTATGGGATTCAGTGTGTTGTCCCATGTAATCGTCGCTGTGAATGTTGCGCCCGTTCTCCGAGTGAGAGAGCTTCCACGATCCGATCTTGTCCTTGAGCTTGAAGTCGGTTGGCGTCACCTCACCAGAGTCGAGATTGAACTTCAGCACACGTGAGGCGAAGTAGCCAGCCGCATTGAGATCAGTCATCTCGAACTTGCGGTGCTGTTGGAATTGGATGATGTCGCCCTCAAGCGATTCCTGCGAAGGATCGATGAGCGAGCCGTGCTGATAACGGAAGCGGTGTGTCATGGCCGAGTCGGCCTTGGCCTTTCCGTTCTTGATCATGTTGGCCACGGTCTGGAAGTTGAAGCCCGTCGTGGACTCGTAAGACATGAACACGTCGGTTGGGTTCTCTGCGGAGATCGCACGCTTGGCCAGGAAGCGCAGCGCTTGGAACGGCGTGAGGTTCGGAATGATGAGGCCGGTGCGTCCTTCGCATCGCTCCACCGTCAGCGTCTTCTCGCTGGCGAGGTAGGACGTGTAGATGTCCTTGACGATCTCGTGCATCGGAGTCTTGTATGATTTCTGAACGGCCTTGTCGAAGTCCGTGATGCTTTCCACGCTCGAACCCCAGAGCGTGTAGCGAAGCTCCATGAGAGACGGCGAGAACTCGAAGTCATCGCAGCCGGTGATGGCGAAGACGTACTCCGTGGCTTGTTCTGCGCTGGCGCTGCGGAAGCGCACCTTCACCTTCTCTTCCCCGATCACGGGTTGCTTGTTGATGAAGTTCACGTTGTCGATCATCGTCAGCTTCGCCACCATGGCAGGCACGAAGATACTCTGGTGGATTTGAACCGAGTGGACCAGTTGGCTAATGTCGAGTTCGCTGCCGCCTTGCGTGATTAACGTGACGCTGTAGTCAAAAACGTCATCGGCGCGAGCGTTAGTTTGCTGTGGCAATTACTGTTGCACTTCCCCAAGCGCAACGCCCTCACGCACAATGCGCTCGCAGATTTCGTAGCCGTCTTCGAGACGGCGGATGTAGACGGCAGTGTCGCGATCTAGCGGGCGCTGACGGCCTTCTGGAACAGTGGGCACGTCTTCACGACGGATGCGGCCAATGCACTGATTGGCAAGCTCGCGGTCGATGGAAGCGTTCACGAATTCCGTGCGGACTTCTGGCGTTGTTGTGGCGCAAGCCGAGAGCATTGCGAGCGCTGTTGCGATGCCGATTTGCTTAAGCATTTTCGTCTGGGTCTTTCTTTGCCTCCGTGAACGTCGGACCTTCCTTGTCCAAGATCACGTCGAGTTGGATGAAGTCAACGGAGCGGATTGGCACAATGAACACGTCGTCACCTTCGATGCGATAGTCCTTGATCTTGCCGTTGCGTTTTGAGTATTCCATGTCGCGCCAGATGCGGAGCCACATGACAAACTTGGTGCGGGCCGCTTCCTCTAGCTCGTCGAGAGCGTCGATCTCATCCATATAGCCCTCGAAGAAATCTTCGCTGACTGTGAAGCTGAAGGTGTGTTTTGTCATCGGCGTCTCCCTTGTGACATCTTGGCTCCAAGAAGAGTGAGGCCAATGATAATGCTCACTGACGCGAGCACGAACCAAATCATTCTGGCCACCGATTGCGTGACTCTTCCAGCACTGCGGCCTGTGCTTCGCCTACTTCCGTATCAGGCAAAGTCGATAGGCGGCGGAAGAGTTGATCGTTCGCGCGGCGCTGGGCCACGTCGAGAGCGGCCACACGTTGGCGGGCATCGGAGCGGGCTTCTTCGATCTTATTTTCAAGAGCTTGGATTTCGCGCTCGTGTGCGAGTTGGTCTTCGGCACGTTGGCGGGCGAATGCTTCTGTGACGGCGGCGGTCGAGCGATCAGCGGCGTCGGAGATGGTTTGTCGGTTCATCCACATGACACCAAGCGCGAGGCCAACGATGGCGGCGATGATGAGAAGTACGATGACGGCCTTGGTGTAGAGTGAGTTCATGGTGCCTTTCTTTTATTGCTTCATGAGCCTCTTAAGGTCTTCCTCAATGCGAGGGAGATAGTCGAGGTTGAGCAAGCGGATTTCACGGCGGGCCTCATTCGCGTCCACCTCAAAGTCGTAGGCATAGACAGGGGCGAATTCGTCGCGCTCTTCGGTGGTCATGAGATCGTAGGTGTCCACCGTAATGTACACGTCATCCTGTTGATTTTGCTGGGTATAATTTACCTGGGCGTCGTCGTCGAGGATGGCATAGTCCGTGGCCGTGATGATAACATCCGGTCGTGTGTTGTGCAAGTAATAGGCCGTGTCGATACGGCGGTACTTCAGGATCGTGGATTGCGCCGTGGCGATGTTGCCGTACTTGGCCTTGATGAAACGGTCGAACGTTTGCTGCGACATCGGCCACTCGTAATACGGATCAACGATGTCGTTCACGATGAACACAACCCAGAAGTATTCCGGGTCGCCGTAATAGTTGTACGCAATCGTGTCAGGGCGCTCGCCGTCCTTGATGCGGTACTTGTAGAAAATCGTATCGATGTTCTTGGCTCGCTTGAACACCTTCACGCGAGCGGTGATGTTTCGCACCAGCACGTCGTTGTAATTGACCAGGGGGAACTTGGTGAAGTAGCGCATTAGGTTGTCTGTGCCGCTTCTGGTTGGTCGATGATGTCTTGGCGCACCAGGGCCGTTGCTTCAGTCAGACGCATCTTGATCTCATAGCCGGTTGGCTTTGCGTCCTGTGGCGAGTCAGAGCGGAAGAAGGACGGGATGCCTTCGGGAGCGTGGTTGATCGAGAGAGACGAAATGAACAGCGGCTTCGGGAAGCGGAAGACAGACGGCGTGAGTTCGATCTTGCAGAAGTCCGGGTACATGATGTTGTTGATCTCGCCGCTCTTCTCGAACGGCGGCAGAGAGTGTTCGCGCAGCGTGTTGAGTACGCCTTCGATGTCGGCGGTTTCTTCCGGGGACTCGGGAGCAATGCGCCATGAGAATTCATGCGAGCGGATGGGCACGCCACGGAACACCGTGTTGTAGACAGGGTTCACGATCTTTCCCGCTTGCTGTTCTGCCGCGCCCTGCAAGCCGTCTGGCAACGATTCGATGAGGTTGTCGCGCACTTGGCTTCCGGTGCGGCCAATGCCAGCCTGAAGCTCTTCCAGATTGATGCGCCCGTTGATGTAGGCATCGAGCAGCGTGCGGCTGATCAGACCAATGCCAGCTTGGCCGAACTCGATTTGATACGACTCGAACAGTTCTGGCGGGATCGGCATGATGACCGTCGCACGTGGGTTTTGCAGGAACGTTGCGCGGCGGCTGTTCTCTTGTCCCTGATTGGTGATCGGGTTGAACACGTCCACGGTTGGCGTGGTGATGTTGCCGCGTGCATCTGTGGCACGTGTTGCCGGTGGAGGCGTTTGCGGAGTTGCCCGAGCCGTCTCGCTGTTGTTCGAGGCATAGACCACGTGACGGTCGAACTTGTAGAAGCTGAACTTCATGAAGAAGAACAGATTGCGGTTCACCGTCTTGATGTTCTGCGAAGAGATACGGCGCTGGGCCATCACCGCTTCGGGCGAGTTGTTCGAGTCCTTGGGCATTCCCGTCCTAAATAGAGGATCACAAGGGATATTTAGCCGAGAGTTCGTGGCCTACTACCAGGGCTTCTTTCGCCCACTCAATCCGAAAAAATATCGAGGCAACGTCAAAGAGATCGTCTACCGCTCCGGTTGGGAAGCGCAGATGATGATTTACCTAGATGCTACCAAGAAGATTGTGGCGTGGTCGTCCGAGGAAGTGATCATCCCATACATGCACCCGTTCAAGGGACGTATGGCTCGCTACTTCATGGACTTCTGGTGGAAAGAGCTTCAGCCGGACGGCACGACAAAAGAGTTCTTGTGTGAGGTGAAGCCGTTCAAGCAGACGCAACGCCCGGTAAAGACAATGGGAAAGAACGGCAGACCGCTCAAAGAAGCTGTGACCTACGCCATAAATACTGCGAAGTGGGAAGCGGCAGAGAAGTTCGCCAAGGCGAACAACATGACCTTTATCAAGCTGACGGAGCAGTCAAAATTTAATGGCGTCAATTTTCAGAGAGGTTCTGGCCGAAGGTCTGTCAAAAGGATTCGTGCCAAACAAAACTCAAAGCGCTCGTGACTGGTTCCGCCGTAAGGCCGCTCTGACAACCGCCACCTCGAACCAAGTCTATCAACGTGCCGCCATGACTGACTTCCGCTCCCGCCCGGAGATCGGAGGCATGTACTTCTACTACTACGATCCGAAGTGGAAGGAGAAGCTACCGATGTACGACATCTTCCCTTGCACGTTCATCTACAAGATCGAGAAAGACGGCTGGTACGGTCTGAACTTCCATTACCTACCGCACAACTATCGCGCCCAACTCATGGATGCGCTCTACGAGTACACCAGCGACAAGAACTACGACGACAAGACACGCATCGCCGTGACGTACCAAATCATGAAGCGCACGTGGAAGATGCGCTTCTATCGAGACTGCATCAAGCGCTACCTCACGAACCATGTGCGTTCGCGGCTTGTCTATGTGCCGCCGAGCGAGTGGGACATCGCGCTCTTCCTGCCGGTCGAAAACTTCAACAACCAAAACCTCCAACTCCACTCGCGCGACCGTCTTGGTTTCCGCTCATCGTCGAACTTTAAGTAATGGCATCTGGTCCGAAGCTCACCCTTGACTCCATCCGCGCCCTGCAATCGCAAGGGACGAATGCGCTTGGCCGTCTTCGCAATGGCCTAGACGAGCTACGCAATGGAAACTTCCCAAGCTTCGGCGGTGCTGACTTTGCACAGACGAACAAGGACAAGGCGGCGTTCTCGATCACCGCATTCCAAAGTCAGATGCTTGGTCGAGACATTGCGCTCACCTCGCACTATCGCGTGACGCTCAACTCTCCATCGGCTCCGCGATTCATTTCGTTTGCCGCGTGCCAGACATCCATTCCGGGCTACACGGTGAACACGATGGAAGTTCGTCGCTATGGCGTTGGCCCGACGTACTCGTACCCCGTGGCCAATATCAATCCAGAAATCTCGATCAGCTTCTACGTCGATGCTGGCGGTGACATTCTGCGGTTCTTCCAGGGCTGGGCCAACCAAGTGTTCAACATGAATGTGTCAGACGCTCCCGATGCGCCAACACACTACGTTGCTCGATACAAGAGCGAGTATGCCGTTGATCTTGAGATCGAACTTCTGGATCGCCAGAAGAACCCGTACTTCGGGTACAAGCTGAAGAAGCTCTACCCAACACTCATCGGTAATGCCGAACTCATGTGGGGCGACTCACAAATCTTCCGCCTGCCTGTTTCGTTCAAGTACGACTCCTACGAGACGTACTCCTACGAAGTCACGGGAGCCAAGACGCCAGTTCAGGGAGGCATCCTGAACGATATTCGCCAAGCCTTCAACGAAGCGGGCGAGTTCTACGACACATTCCAATCGATCCGTGGCGAGATCGAAAACACCACCAACACCATCCGCAACATTTCGTTCGAGAACATCTTCCCCCGAGGCTAAAGCATGTCACTACCAAAACTGAAGTTTCCAGTCTACACTATCACTCTGCCCGTCGCAAAGAAGAAGCTACAATTCCGCCCGTACTTGGCCAAGGAAGAGAAGCTACTTCTCATGGGCCAAAATTCCGGCGACGTTGGCTACATCGTCGATGTCGTGAAGCAAGTGCTCAACAACTGCATGATCTCCGACTTCGATCTCGATACGATGGCGCTCACTGACATCGAGTACTTCTTCCTCAAGCTACGCGGCAAGTCCGTGGGCGAGGTTGCCGAAATCTGGATCAAAGACCCTGAAGACGGCAAGCGCTACACGGTGCAAGTCAATCTGGACAACGCAACGGTGACGAAGAACACCAACGAGTCGAACAAGATCGATCTTGGTGAAGACATCGGCCTTGTGATGAAGACGCCGACACTCGAAGTGCTGAAGCAATACGCGGTGCTCTTCGATCCAGAAAGGGCCGCAGACGAAGATGCCGACAACCGCATTCTACAGGCGAGCATCGACACGATCTACGATGCCGATAACGTTTATGATCTCAAGCAAGAGACACAGGAAGAGATCGACAACTTCCTTGGTCAGCTATCGCCCAAGAACCTTGAAGACATCGAGAAGTACTTCAACGGTCTGCCGAAGGTGACACTGGTGGCGAAGTACGTCACCGAGAAGGGGGACAAGACGCTCACGCTTGAAGGGCTACCGAGTTTTTTTCAGTTGGGGTGAGCCACGACACGCTCGCGGCGCACTACAAGACCAACCACGAGATCGTATCCACCCATAAATATTCCCTGACAGAGATCGAGAACATGATGCCGTATGAACGCGATCTCATCGTGGAAATGATCATGGCCGATCTCGAAAAGGAAGAAAATGCTCCCCAACTTTAATCGGCCTCTCCCGGAGGCGAGACAGTCGAACATCGCTGCCCGTAAGGCACAGCGGCTTTCTGATCGCGCCGAGAGACTGCTGCGCGACGCCAAGCAACTTCGAGAGATCGACGGGGACGATGCTGGCGCTGCCGCCTTGGAGAATGAGGCGCAAGGTCTTCAGCAAGACGCCCAAGAGCAAATCAAGACGGCGAACGCCTACCAAAAGAAGGCGAGCGCCAAGGCCACGATTGCGGCCATCGCTGCAAGTCCGTTCAATGCACTTGGCACCTATGCTCGTCAACAATACGAGTCCGGCATCGCCGCCGTCAATCCGTTCAACCGTTTCCAAGGTCTTGTTGCGGCGCTGACTCCATTCACTGGTGCGTTCTCGCGCCAGAAGGCCGCGCTCATGGGCGGCGCTGGTCAAACGAGCGATCCGATCTTCGCTCCCATTGCGCTTGTCGCAAAGCGCTTGGATGAAACCAACACCTCGCTTCTAACAATCGCTCGCTTCCAGCCGAAGCTTCTCACGGTTCAACAAGAAACCAAGGGCGCGGTTGATCGAGATCAAACCGCGACACGCGACGTTGAGTCAAAGACCGTTGTCGTGATCAAGACTCTTGGCGAGATCAAAGACCTTCTCTCTGGTCGTGGCGACGATGGCATGAGCAACGATCCGCTCTGGTCGCCAACACCAAAGCCATCTGGTGGCGGCGGTCCCGCTGGTATCGGTTCGCTTTATCGCGCTCCGCCACAACTCACTGGCCCGCCCGCTTTCAAAATGATTACTGGACCGCCGTCCGATGCTCGCGGCTTCATGGCTGGCAACCAAAGTGTGCTCAAGCTTCTGAAGGACCAGAACTCCACGCTCCTTGAAATCCTGAAGACGGACAAGGAACAACTGAAGGAAATGAACGAAGGCGATGAAACACGTCGTCTTCTCGATGCCCGTGCTCGTGACGAACAGTCTCCACGCGGCTTTGGTTCGTTTGCCGGTATCCCAACCGTGGGCGGTCGAGAGCAAGGCGGCGGCGGTGGCATCGGCGGCGGTGGCATCATGGGAACCATTGGCCGCGTTGGTGGTGCGATTACAGCCGCCGTGGGCGCTGTTCTTGGTTCTCGCTTCCTTGGGCCGCTGGCACGCACGCTAGGGCCGCTGGCAAGCCGTCTGGGCCTTGGGCGCACTGGTGCTGCCCTCACATCCTTCGGCGCTCGTGGAGCCGCTAGAGGCGCGGCACAAGCCGCTGCGGGCGGAGCCGCCCGAACTGTGGCCGGTCGCGTTGTGGCCGGTGCTGCCGCACGTGGAGCCGGTCGTCTGGCGCTTCGTGCTGTTCCAATCATCGGCAGTGCTATCGGCGTTGGTGCTGGCGCGGTGTCGGCATGGCAACAAGCCCGTCGCGGCAATTGGGGCGGCGCTGCACTTTCTGCCGCTGGCGGCGTGGCCTCGCTGTTTGGTCCGTGGGGCGCTCTTGCTGGCGCTGGTCTTATTGGGGCATCTGAAGCTGGCGTCTTCGATACATCGCGCCCGGTGCGCGGCGATCAACGGGCGGCGGCACTGCGAAGAGCACAGCAAGCCCAAGGTCCGAACGCTGCACAAGACTATCGTCCAGCGCCGACGATCATCACGAACAACTATAACCAAGCTGCCGCCCAAAGCGGGCCGGTGATTGCTCAAGTCGGCAAGACGATCATCGAACGTTCGCGCGGCGAGATGTTCTCTTACATCGCGTAAAGAAAAAGCCCCGCTTCCGGTGCGCTCCAAGGCGAACCCTGGCCGGGGCGGGGCTTTCCCATCTAGTCCGCGACGTTGTTGGCAACGTCTTGGTCATGGCTGGTTACAAGTTCCAGCGTGACTCTCCGAAGCTCCCTTATCCGGTGGGACGCAGTGGCCACAGGTTCGGCTACTCTCCCCGCAGAGATCGATCCTGCATACGGGGCCTTCGCTTAGTCTGAAAATGTATCACGAATTTCGGACACGTCAAACACAAAAGAAAACGCCGCCCCGGTTTCCCGAAGCGACGCTTTCCCTGATCACTCTCCTACGGAGAGATTTGGTTAGGCTCTATCGGCCAGTCCCTTGACGAAGCTCACTGCCTCATCTTCACCAGCGTCGGAGTCCGTGCGCTTCCGGCGATTACCCGTTGCGCGGCGACCACCACGCTCCGCAGTTGCGGTGGAGTTGTCCTCCACGTCGAACGGCGGGCCGTCTTCGTCCGCGTTGCCGCGTTCGTTTGGGCCGTCTTCGTCTCCGCCCTTCGAGCCGTCCAGCTTCAGCACCTTGTTCATGCGCTGCAACAGTTGCTCGTAGGTCTTGAACTCCGATGGCGCAATCAGCGATTGGAGCTTGTGTTGTTGCTTCCAGATCGCGTCGAGCTTTTCTTCGTCGCCGTCGAAAAGCGCTGACTGATTGTCGAACTCGGACAGTTCGTAGTTCGGGAACTTCTTGTTGCCCTCGCCCTTCTGACGAATCTTCAGCTTGAGCGGAGCGCCTTCCCAGAAGTCGAACGGATTGTACGGAGTGTCATCCTCGAACTCTGGCGATTCCTTCGCCTTGATCTTCTCCATGATTTGAGCGCCGTAGCCGAAGAGGAAGACTTTGCCTTCGTTCTCTGGCGTTGCCGGGTCTTTCACGACGAGAATGTTCGAGACGAACGTCTGGCGGCGATTGAAGTTGCGAGCGTATTGCTTCTCAACTTCGGACATGGAGTCCTTGTTCGCCCAGAGCGTGCGCGAGTATTCGTTCATCGGGTCTTCCTTGCCAATCGTCTGCAAGGACTTCTCGATGTACCAGCCGCCCGGTCCCTTCACCGAGTACTGATAGATCGTCACGTATGGGAGTTCTTCGCCGGGTGATGGCGGCAGGAAGCGGATCACCGCATAGCCTGTGCCAGCGTCATCCAGCTTTGGTCGCCAGTAGCGGTCGTCGCTCGTGGCGTATTCTGATTTGCGATTGAGATTTTCGCGAAGGGCTTGTGATTGTGCTTCGCGGGCTTTCTTCAGTGCAGAGATGCTTGTTGCGCCCATTTATTCCTTCTTTTCTGTTTGTGCCAAATGCGGCTAGGTCATTAGTGGTTTCAGGGTTTTCATGGCTTTCTCACTGTCTACATCGATGAACGGCGAGTACTTCGTCGCCATCATATATTTAGCTGGCCACACCACATCATCGGCCAGTTTTCGGTTCCAATACTGAAAAAAATTCACGACATGATCGACTGTGATCAGCGTCTCAATATCTACGTTTCCGGCCAGCAATTGGCGGAAGAGATACGGGTGCTTGTTAGGCTGAACGGTGAGCCAGTCGTCCACGTTACCTTCGAGCTTCGCTAGTTGCTCTTTGGTCTTGTACAACAAAGAATTCGTGCGTGCCTTCTGATTGAGATAGGCTTCCCTATTCTCCATCTGGACAAACATGTCTTTGATGTACGCATTGCTTCCGACGTAGACGAAGTTCGCCACAAGGAAGCCCACTGGATCATTATGTTGCGCGAGCTTGGTGAACCAATACTTGTCTTCGCGCTTATCGAACGCCGAGGTGCTGACGTTTACGGAGCCATTGTATCTGAAATAATCGTAGTCGTCACGTGAAAAATGAAACTTGAGTGCGAGATAGAGCTTGTACGCCTCAAACGTGTTCACGTAGCCGACTCTTCATTGGACATTCGCTTTGGTCTTTCTCGAAGACCTTCACGTGCGAGATATTTTGAAACTGTCGCCCGGTCGCGTTTCACTTCTCGTGCTATTGCCGAAATAGAAAACCCATAGGAAAAGAGTTCTCGTATTCTTGCTTTTTCCAAGTCAGACATTGGATCGGCTTGGCGCAATAGTCCGTCGCGGGCCGCTTGCGCCATGTTCTCTTGGTGCGTCATTGGCTTGTGATGGTGTGGATTGCAGCACGCCGGATTGTTGCATCTGTGCCCAAGCACTTTTCCGGTTATGTCTTCACCAGTGTATAACTTGTACGCAATTCGATGTGCGCCAACGCCATCGTACCAACCATACCCTAAGCCGAGCGATCTATCGCCTTTGTATCGGCCTTTCCATTCCCAACATTCATCTTGTCCTTTGATGTCGATGTTGGACCAGAACTTAGCTTTCTCGTCTTCCGTCACGAATGATTTCCAATATCTTTCTGTCGCTCACGACGATGCATTTCGCCGTGATCTCGTCGATGCGTTTCACTGGAATATCATAATGAGGGTGTTTGCTGTTGTGGAACCATTTGCGAGCGAGGCCGAGTTCAACGGCCATCGCGTGTAGGTTCTCAATCGAGTACGGCGTGCAAATGAGATGTCGTTTGCGGTCGCAGTAGAAGGTTAGTCCAGACGTATCGTGCTCCCCTTGAAGACACCACGGCATACTGCACCGCTCACGCGATGACCAGTCGGGCCGGTGGCACGGAAGCCGGTCGAGTAATTGTCGTCCTTGCTGCACATCCACGCACGATAGCCCGTGGTCGTGATGTCAGTGTATCCGGCTTCGCGGAGAACTCGCGTTGCGTTTGGAACGTCCGTGCAAGCAGCGAGAAGTGCGAGCGCGGCGATAGCGAATTTCTTCATTCTTCTTTCTTCAGCATGTGAAGTCGGCGTCCATCTTTCTCAAGCTCTTGCTTGATGCCGGTCTTCGATGTTCGGATTGCTGCGGCGAGAGTTTCGATCTCAACGCCTTCGCGCTCACAGTATGACACACACTCTTCGAGAATGGTAGTGCCATTTTTGATCGAGAGTGCAAGAAGCTCTTCGATCACCTCTTGCTTAGACTTCGGGAGCACGTGTGCTCGCTAGAACTTGCTGCACTGCCAGCAGCGTGCCGTGCATGTCGCCAGGATCGATTGTGTTGAGGCGGCTTCCGGTCGAGATGATGAAGCTGCCGCTGTTTCGATCAACCAGCGTGTAATCGATTCGTGTCGGATCGAAGATCGAGAAGCGATCCAGAACGGCGTCAACGTCGAACGCCTTGCACGAATAGAGATCGAACTGAACGTAGCCGTCGTGCCAAATGTGAATGGATGCGTGCGATGTCTCTAGGCACACAATGCCGGTCACGCCTTCGTTGCCGTCAGTGTTGCAGAGAACGGACTGCGCCGGGATAAGGACTTTCATCCCTACCCCGGCTACGAGTTCAGTCAGCCATGCGTTGATTGCTTCTGGTGTTGTGTTCGGTTTTTGCACATCCGCACGCACCAGAAGGTGCAGATGGTTTAGCTGTTCGGACATTAGCCTCGATAGAAAATGTGTGCGCCGATTTGCGCGGTCTGGACGAAAGCACGCGACCAGCGAGGCCGAACATAATTTGCGTGATAGTACTCCGCGCCGTTGGTGAAGTCAACTGGCGGATTGACGTAGAAGGCCCTCATGCGCTCAAGAATTGCAGCGTAAAGGTCTTGGTCACGAATGCGATCCGAGAGGCCGTCGCACGTCCACGAGAACTGACAACCGCGCCGCGTAGCGCCACCTTGCCAGACCACATCGCAAACATTGCTGGCGAACTCGCCGCTGTTGACGCGGTTCATGGTGACATGAGCAACGGCCTCTTGGCCGCGCACCGATTCGCCGCGAGCTTCGTGGTAGACGTTCTCCGCCAGACATTCGATTTGACGTTCGTCTTCGGCGGTGATCACACGCACCACGGACTTTTCTTCTTGTGGGCGAATCATCGTAGGGCCGACAATTGAAGCACACGCGGCAAGCGAAGCTGCCATGATGAAATAAGCGACCACACACAGGGCGAGAAGAATGCCACGTGATTTCTGCATTACAAAAACTCCACGTTTTCCTGAATGATACATTAAACACTGACTCGTTGCCGAAGTCAATATTTAGGTCAGCGGTAGAGGTGGATGTCCTCAATTGGAATCGGTGCATAGTTGGTATGCTCAACCGAAACACAGATGTAGCGCGGGTCTACTTTGCCCCACTTATCGAGCACGCGATGTGCGTGCAGATGGCCGTGAACATTGGCGTTGCACCATTTCGGAATTGATTCCGGGTGGATCGGAATGTGCGTCAAATAATATGAGCGCAGTTCGTCCGTCTTTACGTCGAGTTTCACGACGCCGAAAATGTCCTCGAAGTAGGCGTAGTAGTCTTCGAGCTTGAAGATGTCGTGATTGCCGCGCACGAGTTTCTTCCGTCCGTTGAGACGGCCCAGCGTTTGAATGTAGCGGCGGTTGATGACGACATCGCCAAGATGGTAAACAACATCTTGCGGGCCGACGACGGCATTCCATTTTGAAATCATTTCTTCGTCCATTTCCTCCGTGGAGGTGAAAGGTCGAAGTGGCGTGCCGTCGTCTCTTTTGAATTTTGACCACGTGCTTTCGTGGCCGAAGTGAGTGTCGCTGATTACGAATCTATTGCTAATTGAGATGCTTTCTTTGCGGGTTCTCGTCGCTCTTCAGCGGGAAGTAAGTAAGCGAGATGACTTGTGCGAATGACGTGATGCGTTCGATCACGTCAGCGGGTGGCGGAGCATTGCCGTTCTGATCGAACGGCGGAACGCCGTCGAAGGCTTGCTTCGCGGCATCGAGAACGAAGGTGAGATCGAAGCGCGGGACTTCGCGTGTTGGATCGACGACGTTGGCGCTGCTCATCTGAATCTTGTAGTCTTCGTGGTCGAAGAAGATCGTGAGGATGCCAGCTTCGTCCTGTGTGACGCTCGTAACATTCATCGTACAATTTGCTCCGTAAAGGAAAATGGTGGTTTATGGGCGGTTGATGCAGGGACGAACCAACCGCCCACCCATCATACTACACCGGCTGAAGCTGGCGCAAGTATTCTTCTGCCGCGTCTGGATCGACGTGAACAACTTTGTCGCGCTCTTCTTCCGTCAGTTCGAGCGGCGTTGGCGACGCAATTTCCTTCGCCTTGGCGAACATCGTGAAGATGTCTTCCTGCGTCGTTTCCGGGAGATCGTTGTACGAAGAAACGACGTACTCGATCCGGTCGTTGTCGTTGCCCCACGTCCACATCAGCACGTCGCGCTGGGCGATTTCTTCGGCCTTCTCGCGTTGTTTGAGCGGGATGGAATCGTAGAGCGCCTTGGTCGCCGCACGCACGTTCTTCGTGATGTGTGTCGGTTGCTTCAGCCGGGTTGCTACGCCGTTCGCGCCGCGATAGATGCCGCCAAGCGAGCAAGCTTCGCCGTTCGGATTATCCCAATCGCGCTTCATCCAGCCGTGTTCGCGAATGTAGTCTTCGCCAGCTTGGAGGTAGTCGCGGGGAGAGATGCCGCCGACTTTGCCGAGCGTCACGGGATTTCCCAGCGTGTCCTTCAGCGGCACAATGCGGCCTTCTCTGATCGATTTCTCTTTGCCCGCTTGGCTCAAATGGAATGCACGGGGTCCGGTCAAATTCAAATCTCCACAATCTCATAATGTCCGGGGGCCAAGAGTTGCCAGAATGTGTCCCCGGTGATCCACATTCCGTTAAAGTGTCCGTTTGCGTCGTAGGACTTCTCCGCACAGAAGAAAGCGCCATCGACGTTGCGACGAATGCTGTACCTCACGGCTTCATCACCATTTCCGATGACTGACGTGGTGTGCGGCGTCCTTCGCTATCGTAGCCGAATTCGATCTTCTCCGAGCCGTCATCGTAAATGTAGAGCGTCGCGGCGAACGGCAAGCGCTCTGCCCAGATGACCGCATCGTGCAGCGAGATATGAACCCGCTCGTCATAGTCGGTTTCGACGTGAGCAAAAAGAGCCGAATCGATTTCGTCGCCGCCTTCCTTCGCCGCACGATAGTTCTCGTGATGCGTCGGTTCGACGATGGCGTAGACATAACGCCAACGGTTCGGATGCTTGCGCCCATCGACGATGTTGTAGATCAATGTCCACCATACTCTAACCAGTCGTCATGCGCGGCGTCTTCCAGACGCTCATACGCATTCTCTCCCAGCATTTGCTTCAATTCAGGTTCCTCAACCCGAACGCCACCGCGCTTCTTTACGTCAACGATCTCGTAACTGCCGTTGCCGTTGAAGCTGAAGCGATTGTAGGTGACGTACAGTTCGAGTTCGTCACGAACAACATCACCGTGCTCGTCATATTCGGCTTCTACCGGGTACGCGAAATCGGCCATGGTTCACTCCCTGACTGTCCCGTTCTTGTATCATACAGGAACGGGCATGTCAAGCGAAGGTATCACGCCAGGGACTTGACGTATTCCGTGAGCTTCTTGTCGTTGTCGATCACGCGGCGAAGCGCCGGGTCCATGCCCGCACGGGCGTCGGCGTCGGCCTTGGCGCAGATGAGCCAATAGAGAACCACACCAGCCGCGACCGCGCCGCCGATGGGGAGAAGGAAATTCAAGTCCATGTTGCCTCTCAAATCATCCCAAGGGCGTGCATGTAGAGTTCTTCGATAGTAGCGAACTCTTCGCGCTCTTGGGCGTCCTGTTTGCGCTTTTTGATTACGGCCCGAAGTACCTTCGAGTCGAAGCCGAGCGCTTTGGCTTCGCCATAGGAGTCGGTGATGTCCTTACCGATCCCAGCCTTTTCTTCTTCCAGTCGTTCAATCCGGGCGACAAGCTGGGCCAGCTTTTCCTTGGCGGATTGAGTAAGCGATTGGGTAGCCACGGTCGTATCCGTGTCTCCGAACAATTCCATTGCGTCTCCTAGTGACACCCCCGCCACCAGAAGACGCTATTGTACCATACAGCAACCGCCCGTCAATTCCTGATCGGAGTCGTCGGCTGGATCGTGTAGACGTATGGAAGTTTCAGTATCCATTCATGCCGTGGTGTCCTTGCGGTGTTGCGCGACGAAGCGGCGAACCTTTTCGTCGAGTGCGTCTTGATCGTAGGAGAGACGGTGCAGTTCAGCCGCCGCTTCTTCCGACAAGTTCAACGTCTCTTCGAGTAAGCGAAAGCGTTCCTGCATTAGTCCCTCTCCACTCCGGCTCACCGCTGCCGTCGCGGCGATAGCGCACGCCCGGCGTAACGATGGTGCGGCAGGCGTGCCACGCTTCGGGGTTGCCGTCGTAGACGGCGGGCCGGGATCGTTCGGCTTGTTCGACACATAGACGAGAAGCCAAAAGAAAAAGAGGCCGGTCAGATAGATCGCGAAAAGAATCGCACCGATCACGCTGCACTCCGCAGTTGCTTCAGTTCAAAGGCGAACTGCGTTTCAAGGCCGCGCCGCAAGCGTGTGACGGCGTTGTCGAGCTTCACGCTGGCGAGCACCGGGCGTTCAGTCGGCACGAAGTCGCGAGCGATGAGATCGATGTATTCGCTCACACCGCGCCACGGCAGTTCGCCGTACTCTTTTACGGCGACATCGGTGAGGATTTGTTTGACGGCTTCATTCGTAATCATAATTGGCTCTCCACTGCGACCGTGTAGAAATTGGTGATACTTGCTTCAACGCCACTGAAGGCGTTGTTGATGACGAGGTGATCATCGACTTCCGGCTCTTCGATCTCATCCAAGATTCGTTCAGCCGCAACGCGGGCATCCCAAAGCAACTTGGCCGCTTGGAGAAGCTTGGTCTTTTGGGTTTCGGTAAGTTTCATTGGACCCCCCGCAGCTTCTTGATGGCGTTGGCGATGAATTCGGCTTCGAGATCGCGCTTGAAGCGGACCAGCGGGCCGTTGGCAAAGACGCGGCCATAGAGCCAGATTTCGTCGCCTTCGATGATCCGAACCAAGCCGTTAGTCATGATCTCGTCTCCGTTGATGAGCCTTTATACCAAATCATTCTGGAAAGGTCAACAGAAAAAATGATTCAGGAATGAAAAAAACTCCCGGCCCATTTCTGAACCGGGAGCTTCACGTGAAAACCTAAGCGCTTAGGTTAGGCGGCGCTTGCGAACTGCGAGGCCAGCTTCAGCGCATTGATCTTCTTGTCATGGTTCGGGCCGAACCAAGCCGAGTGCAAGCGCGAGTCGTCCGAGCGCCCGATGACGTGATCCGTGAGGAAGGTCACGACGTTGAAGGCGTTCCAGAACGTGCCCGGAGCGATTTCCGCGCCCGGCTGAAGATCGATGGTCTTCAGCGCGAGGTTGGCGTTGCGCGAGAGCACGTTGTCATCGTTCTCTTCCTTGTTCTTGGCTTCCGAAGGGGTCTTCGGGAAGACTTGAGCCAGGAATTCCGTCAGCGAGTCTTGCGTGTAGCGCTTCGACTGCAAGAACTCCGCGTATTGGCGGAACTCATCCATGCGCTTGTCAGCGAGGCCCAGCGTTTCCTTGACGGCTTGGGCGTCGAACACGCGGCGGTGGTTGACGGCCACCTTCACGGCGCTGCGCTTGCCTTCCAGGGCCATCGTGAGCGTGTTGTTGCAGACAACGCGGATCGGCGTGAACATGACGGTGATCGCCTTGCCGAACTCGTGCGGGTTCGAGAAAAGCAAGTGGCCGGTGATCTTGTCGCCGCCCTTCAACTCGAAGCCTTCGTCCGGGAGCTTGGCGAGCGCCCACACCATGCGACCGCCCTTGAGCGAGCCTGCCGTGTGCATCTCCATCTTGCCCTGTTCAACGAAGTCGCGGAAGAACTCGAACGCTTCCACGTTTTGCAGCGGTTCCCAATTGGCCGAGGCCGTCGAGAGCTTCTTGCCGTCGCTGGTGCGGATGAGCGCCCAATCGTCCGACTTGATAAGCTTCGGAACCTTCTTCGTCGGGTCGCGATCAGAAGGCTTGTTGAGGTAGTAGAATTGCTGGACCTTCTGGACTTCCCAATCCAGGCCAGCCGCCTTGAGCATTTCGTCAGGCATTGGGTTGTTTGAGACTTCGACGCCCAGGCCGTGCCACGGGGTTTCGCCCGAGTAGGCCATGGTTTCTACGAGGTGTGCCATCTATCTTGACTCCGTTTCCGCGTCTCGCGTGAGACATTCCTACTATTTTATCATTCAGGAGTCAACCACTTTCTGAATCATTTACGAAAAAACCCGCGAATTACTCCGCGCCTTGAAATTGAACGGCGGAAGCTCTTCGAGAGCCTTCGCCAATTCCTCAACCTTTTTCCTCCCCAGCTTAGGCTTCAGTTCCTTAACCATACCAACTCACCCAATTCATTACGGATTTTCGTCCGCAAGGAACACCTTCACTTGTGAAGGATGCGCCTTCTTGAAGCTGCGCTCCAAGGTGACAACACCAAGACGCACAAGCTGTTCCTGAAGAAGCTGTTTTTCGGGAGTATCGCCCAATTTGTCCCACGCATCTTGATCGAACAAGATGTCGTAAGTATCGAGAGGCTTTCCCTCCGTGGCGCGGGTGACTTGCACCTTGCCGTCGTGGAACTGGAAAGTCTCGCCTTGGGCGTATTTCGTCAGCAATTCGATGTGCGGCTTGCGCTCCGCCTCGATCAAATCTTGCTTGATCTTCAGGCGCATAGCCGCCGCTGCCGCCACTTTCATGTCGGCGTAGGTAGGCGTCTTCTTTTGCACAGAACGGGGAAGACGCGGGGCGGAAGGTGCCGTCGTTGTCTTAACTGCCGTAGCCATAACCAAAGTGCTCCATTACGTTGTGATTTCTTTATCACGCAATAATGGAGCACGTCAAGTGGTATTTGTGGATAACGCCGGGGTTAGCGGTTGAGAGCCACCACCGACGCCATGGCGGCAAGGTAAATCGGAAGACCAACCCCAAGAGCAGCGAGCGCCAGGGCGAACTTCAGCACAAGAACAGTCCATTACTTCTCCTTTACCCGAAAGTTAACGGACGTGATACCTTCTGTCAAGGGACCATCTTGAAATCTTCCGGGAGAAGCCGGAAGCGCTCAACATATTCGCGTGAGCGATGGATTGGCGGCGGGCGATTGCGAGAAGCATATTCGCGCCAGGATGACATTGGGCGGGCATAGAACTTGCCGCCGACGTGCTGGTACATCACAAGCTCTTCGCCTGTCTCGGTGTGAACGCCGATGCCGTGGACATAGTAGAGTCCACCTTTGTAGTGGTGATAGAAACGGCGCTCGATTGGGCGGGGCGCAAGATTTTCTACTGGCGCAAGCTGACGGCCTTGTGCTTCTAGCGCGGCACCATTGCGCTCAAGCGCCGCTTTCGTGCGGTCGTGGAATTCAGACAAGATGCGATGTCTCCGTGTGGAAGAATTGCGTGACTTCATTTCGTAGCTTCTTGGTTAGTGGGTAGACGAACAGTCCAGCTTCGTCTTCGTTATCATGGCCGAAAACGAGGACTAGCCGTTCGGCTTTGAAGTCGTGAAGCTCTTCCATCATCACCGCGTAGGCCGTGGTCTGATAGATGTAGCTCTTCAGGTACTTCGGATTCTTTTTCTTCTTCGACGTTTTCAAGTCGATGATCGCGGGCACGCCAGCCCACTCTCCGATGCAGTCCGCACGTCCCGCTGTTCGTAGCGTGTGCGAGTACATACCAATTTCGATGCCGTGGATTCGAGTGATGTTCTCGTCAACCAGCTTTTGGATTTGGCGAAACATCTTGAGCGTCGAAGGCATCATCGATGATCGTTCTATCTCTCCGTTCGTGAGATAGTATTCCAGCGCATCGTGTAGACCACGCCCGCGATTGGCGGCTTGTGTACTTATGCGCGAGGCTTTCTCTTCGCCAACTCGATCCTTCCAGTTCTGAATGCCTTCGGCGGAGATCGACTTTAGGACCGTCGTCACTGACGGATAGCGTGTGCCATCCGGCAGTGTGTAGACGCGGCCTACGCCCTCAACGATTTCGTCTTCGATGTGCTCTGACTGGAATAGCTCAAGGCGAAATGGGTTGGGCGCTTTGATGAGCGTGTTTTGCGAGAATGTAGCTCTTAACGAAGGCGCTGCGGACAATATCTTCAACTCCGAATTCGATGAAGGATACTTCCGGCATGGATTTCAGAATGTCCATGAACTCAAGGAAGCCCCTCTTATCATTTTCTTTGGCAAGGTCCGTTTGTCGGAAGTCACCGCAGAAGATGATCTTCGAGTTCGGACCCATTCGCGTAATGAGTGAGTCAAGCTCGTGCATCGAGCAGTTCGACGCCTCATCGACAATAACGACGGTGTTCTCAAGTGTAAGGCCACGCACGAAGGATGTCGAGATGAAATCGATCATCTTGCGTGTCTTCATCACATTGTAGCCTTGCTCGTGTTGCGTGAGATCGTTCACGATCAACTCGTAAGGTAGTTCATACATCTTCGTCTTTTCCTTGGCGTTGCCCGGCATGTGGCCGATGTCGCGTGTAGGAACGGCTGAACGAATGATGAGGATTTGTTCGTAGCGCTGCGTAACGAGAACGTCTTTGAGCGCAAGTGCTAGAGCGAGAAACGTTTTGCCGGTGCCTGCGAAGCCATGGACGAAAATGTGATCGCCTCGATAATACGCATCGCAGAAGAGAGATTGATTGGCCGTCTTCGGTTCGATGTGTCGAAGGCGAAGGCCGTTCTTGTTGGGGAATTGTTCGACGTTGTTTGGGGCGGCGGCAGTACGTTTTCTCTTGGCCACTGTTTGCTCTACGTTAGTGTTGATCCCTCATGATGTCAGAATGTGTTGATGTTGTTCCCCGGATTGGCTCGTGAGATGGCCTTGAGCACATCGCGGAAACCTTCAGACGGTTTCATGCGGTCGCCCATCGCCACGCCGCGTCCGAGGATCGCGGGAGCACACGGCAGTTGATGAATGTGTGGATTGTCCGCAAGATATTTCTCGCGTTCGGACATGGACATGAATTCGGAGAACTCTTCTCCGGTGTCGTTGTTCTTAAAGCTGTAAGTTGGCACGAAGGTTAGACGCCGCCGAAGCCTTCTACGAGGCTTTCGTTGGAAATGCCAGCGGAGCCGCCGTCACCGAGCATATAGCCTTCGATCACTGTGCCGCCCCATCCTTCAGATTTCTTTGGGCGTCCTGACCATGTTTCTTTACGCATATTTCTTCTCCGCGATGTGGGTGTTGTAGAACTCCACCAAGCTATTTATGCGCGGGCCATTCCAGGGAAGGTGCCGGTTCATGTAGTTTTCCATGTAGATCGGCGTGACGATTCCGTGGCGTTCTGCCTCAAGGCAAGTCTCGTAGCGGTCGTCTACTAAGAAGCTTCCTGGAAACTCCGCGCACTTCGTCATCTTGGATGTGCCGTGATCGAGGAAGGTGATTGACTCGAACGCCGATGGGCCGAACACGAAATCGAGATTGGTGTGTCGGTTGCGGCGAGTGGAAGGATCGGTGCCGCACGATGTAACGACATACAGGCGGTAGCCGTCTGCAATCATCCAGTCCACGGCCTTGCGTGCTCCGGGCGTTGGATCGAGCATCCCGAAGTAGAAGGACGTGTTGAACTCATCGACAAGCTTGCAGGCTTCTTCGTATGAGATCGCGTACTGTGAGTTTACCGGGAAGTGTGATTCTTCGTGGATGCGCTGCGTGTATCCACGCTTCTCCATCCACGGTTTGAATCCTGCGCTCCACTGAAGGAGCACGTCGTCGCAATCAAGAATTATGTTCTTGCTCATCTTCTTCTTCATCATCGTAGAAGTCGCTCACGTCGCGGCGTTTGAGTGCCGCTGACGTGCGCTTCTTTTGGTTTTTGGTTTCAATGTCCTTCCGGTGTTGACGGAAGTCCTTGTCATCTCTGTACGAGTCACTGGTTCCATAACGACGGAACGATTTGCTCATGCCGTCTTCTTAGCTGCCTTCTTTGCTGGTGCCTTCTTCACCGCCTTCTTCACGCCAACGCCGGTTGACTTTCGTGCGGCCTTCTTCTTTGCCGGTGGCTTCGTCTTGTCAGTGTTGACAACTGCGGCGATGCCAGCGTCCAAGGAGATCGTTGAGGGATACGCTTCGTTGATCACGGTCGGCGTGAGCGAGGCGTATGGCCATGTCTTGTTCTTGATCGCGAGCAACAGTTCGGCGTCGCCGGGGTTCACCGCTTCGAGAATGTCCTTGAAGAGATCGTCGCGCTTGGCTTGTGTCATCACATCGCCCGGCCCGCCTTCGATCAGATAGATGAGTCGCTTGCGGACCTCGAAGTACAGCGTGCCGTCGTTCAATCCGAGATCGTGGTTCGGACGATATTGCGATGGATCGTTGTTTGTCTCGCGCGAGTAATCCAGTGCGTCGCATGGTACGGGGTCAGTAGAAACACCATACTTGATTGACGGCTCAAATGCATGACGAATGATTTCTCGAATCTGGTTGTTGTCATATTTTTTGAGCAGGGCAACCTTCTCCGCGATGGTCGGCAGTTCGTCCGCATCGCGGAGAATGGTTGAGATGGCTAGCGTCTTTACGACTTCGATTTGTTCTGGCACTTACTTTCCTTGTGTTTCTTCTCCGATCACGCTTTCACGAGTCGTCGAAGACAAGGTGCCTTCAGCCGTCATAATCATGTAGCCGACAAGTGATCGCGTCTTGTCGTCTGGTTCCATGATAACCTTCTTTGCAACCGCATGGAAGGGGTGATCGATTCCCATGCCAGCACAACCGAATGCCTTGACGGATTCGTTGGTCATGAGGAACTGATCTACGTTGTCTTTGTCGATGTTGGCGAGAAGACCAGCCGCCGCGAACACGCGAAGCATTGCTTGCATGGCGTCAGCCGTCACTTGCTCAACGAAATTTTCCTTGTACTTGCGCGAAATTTCTTCCGCTTTTTTCTCATCCCAAAGTTCGTCAGTCACCGCGTTCTTCTGAAAAGCTGCCGGGCGAATAACGCTTTCCTCCCGCTCAAGCGCCGTGTGACGCTTGGATTGATGGGTGTCCATCGATGGTTTTGTCCTTAGTTTGCGTGGGAGCGCGGCGACGGTGAGTCGGATCGACGGAAATGATTTCTGATCGTCGAAGGGTCAGCGGCGGTGCGCTTGAATGTGTTCGGTAGTAGGCGCTCACATTTTCTTATTTATACGCGAGTGCGTAAGGTCCGCTTCGACTTCGATATTGGTAGCCCACGATTCGGGGTACTGTCTAGATGCCTTTTTGGATCGATGCAGCGAATCTTGTCTTGCCACACCACCCATAATACTATAAGGATTCAGGGATTTCTTTTCGGACTCCTCAATTATACAGTCACCCTCCACGTTGTCAAGCCTGTATTTGACCTCCACGGTTCTCGAATACTTTGTGATACCTGAAAACGCCCTTGACGGCACAGTATTGGCATGGGACCATTAAGGGAGAGAGGGGAACCCGGCCACATGCAAGTAACGATCTACCGTTTCCCGACTTCAGCGGCGACTTATGCCGAAGTTCAGAAAAAGTATGATGAATTGAGAGTGCGGAAACGATTTGATTCCGTAACCCCCGAAGAACAAGACTGGATGGATTGGGCCGAATCCTACCTCGATAATCACCCCGATAGGTATTGATGCCAACAGACAACGAGACGTTCGTCTTCGACGTATTCGACGAAATCTGCCAGCCGCCCCTACAGCCGATTCACTTCGGCGGGTCCGCTCCCCACTGCCCCGACATCGTAGTCATCGATCACCACGATCCGATGCTCAACTATTCGGATGTGCTACACGAGCCGAAGGCTTCGTACATCATCTCCGGGGCGAATCTCGTACTCCACGAAGGCTCCCGTGATCCGTGGGATTTGAAGAGCCTCATGGCCGATCTCCATTTGGGAGATGACTTCTACGTTCGCGATAAGCAAACGAAGCTATCGAAGCGAGCTTGCGGAGCGAAGCGTATCGACTCCACGAAGGGACCGCTGGTCGGGAGAGACAACCGGGTCGTCTCCATGTCGCTTCGATATTGGGTGTCGTATCCAGAATCATCCCTTGACTTGCGAAACAAACATCATGTAGACTCGCTTGAGAATTGGTTGCATAGCCAGCGCAAGAGCATTGGTTATCTGCCAACGGCAACGTTTGAAGCGAAGCTGGACGACAAGTGCCAGTATGTCGGACCAAACGTGGCCGTGTCACTTGAGGATGATCGCGCCGTGTTCGAGCTACGGTCCAGCGCTGACTCGCTGGATGGAGAGCCGATCATAGCGTTCTTGAATTCGGATCAGGATGTACAGAACACCGTCGTCAATTACATGCGGACGGTCGGCGTCTCTCAATCGCCCTTCAAGGTCGTGCCCTCCGGTAAGGAGACGCTAGCACCGGGAGAAGCAAGAGAGGACGCTTACAACAGCGTCGAGTTGAACATGGTTCTATCACGCAACTTCAATCTGTGCTCCGCAATGTTCAACCGCTCAACGACGATGAGACTCAACGAAAATGGCGTACCCGAAAAAGCGCAAGGGCCGACGTAAGCAAGGCTCGAAGAAACGCCGCAACAAGAAATTACAGAAGAAGCGGTAAACGCTCTTATATCCCAACTCCCCGACGTTTGTGTTTGTCGGGAAAGTGAAAGCCACAACAAGGAAAGAATCCAACACATGGCAAAGCATCAGAAAATGACCAAGGCTGAACTGTTCACGGCGCTGCGTTCCAGCCCGCAGACGATCCGCTACACGAAGCGCGATGGCACGACGAAGGCGGCAGTCTTCTCGCTCCAAAACGATTACGTGACCGCTGACGTTCGCAAGGCGACGCTCGCGCAGAAGAACACCGGCCCGGAAACCTCCCTCCGCGCCTACTCGATCACGGACGGCGGCTTCCGCACGATCAACGTGAACCGCGTGAAGTCAGTGGACCCCACGACGGTCAACGTCTAACCTCCAATGCATATCGCGATCCTTCTGGCAAATCTCCTAGTTACGTTCGGTGTTTTCCTCGCCGGTTCTGCAATAACGTACACATGCTGGAAGGATCGCGGCTTGGAGTTCGACTTCGACGAGTTGGCCATAGTGTCGCTCGTCGGAGTCGCTTTGCCGTTTCTGGCATTCCTATATCCTCTAATCGAAGTGATCTCTCTTGGAAACTAACGAGCTATCGAAGAACGCCAACGGCGGAACTGAATTGATGTTGCGCGGTCTACACCAGCGCCTTCCCGCCGATCTCATTGAGCAGTTTCAAATCATCCCATCGCGAGTGCGCCAACTCGATCTCGCTAAGAAGCGCATCCTTTGGCTCCACGATCTTCCTGAAGACCCCGAGAGCGCCCGTGTGGGCGAAGAGTGGTATCGCAACCAGTTCGACGCTATCGTCTGCGTAAGCGACTGGCAGATGCACCGCTACAATCTGATCAAGGGTCTGCCGTACAAAGACTCCATCGTCTTCGCCAACGCAATCGAGCCGATCCAACTCATCGAGAAGCCGAAGGATCGGATCAACTTCATCTATCACACGACACCGCACCGTGGCCTCGAAATTCTTGTGCCCGTGTTCAAGAACGTCGTGCAGCAATTCCCCGATCTCAACTTGCACTTGGACGTGTACTCATCGTTCAACGCCTACGGCTGGCCGGAACGCGACGATCCATACAAGGCGCTCTTCGCAGAGATCGAGGCGCATCCGAACATGACGTACCACGGCTTCCAGCCAAACGAAGTTGTTCGCGAGGCGCTTCAGAAGGCTCACTACTTCGCCTATCCGAACATCTGGCTTGAGACTTCCTGCATCGCGCTCATGGAAGCGATGTCGGCTGGTTGCGTGTGCTTGCATCCGAACGTCGGCGCTCTGCCGGAAACTGGCGGCGGCATCACTCGCACGTATCAGTGGAACGAAGACTTGAACGATCACGCTCGCGTCTTCCACTCATGCATCGCCGCGTTGCTCGCCAACAAAGAACATGAGCGCCCGGAGTACGGCGAGATTTTCCCGATGCTCGCGAACTATCGCTTCAATTGGTCGAAGCGTGCCAAGCAATGGGAAGGCATGTTGCAGCACTTGTTGTTGAAGAACCCGCCGCCGATCCTGAAGGCCGCTAACGAATGAACATAAGCCGTCGCGGACTCTTCGTATGGGCGGCTGGTGCCATTGTTCTTTCGCAGACACCAGCGCTCGCCTCTCCGTACACCATGGAACAGGCCATGGCGGAGCACGGACGTAAAATCCGCGAGGCGATGGCTTATCTCGATGAGCACATCTCCTTCCATCTGCGGAGCTATCTGTTCAAGCACAACACCGAAGAGCTTCGCGCCCAAATCCGAAATCATTTGGGAATGTGGTTCCAGAACGGCTTTGGCGAAGAGCACGGAGTCGAAAGCGGATGGATCGTTTGCGACGAACGCAACAATTCGCCGCTCGTAGTTCAGCGCAACGAACTTGTCGTGTCGTGCATGTTCAATCTTGAGTACGTGTGCGGCACGGCGATCTCGCGGGTGTACACCTTGAGCCGGTTCGGTGTCGAGGTGAATGCCGACTGGACGCAATCAATGACATCGAGAAATTTTGAAGCATGACTGACGCATGGAAGCAAGCCCAGGAAGGTAAGCTGCCGAGCAAACTAAAAGGTGGCAAGGGCAAGAAGGTCGAGATCGTCAAGCGCACACCATCGCGTGTGTACGACGAAGACGGCTGGATCAGATTCGGCCCCGTCGAAGAGATCACGCTTGAGATGTCGCTGGTTCGCCGTCGTCTAGCGGCGATGGAAGATTGGGAGCTTCATCAACTCATCGAGAGAGTGAAGCGTTTTGCTGACGACGTGAAGAACATTCCAATGACTGACGAGCAGCGTGACAACAGCCGCAAGCTCGTCAACGGCTTCAAGTCGATATTTGTTGTAGAACGTCAGCCTTCGTAGCGACGTTGGCCAGCCCATAGCGGGCAAGATAATACGCATCCACAATGTCAGAGCTTGGATTCTCGGAAGTGAGTCCAAGCTCTGCTTTTATGTCCACGTTGTTTTCGCGCCAGAATGCAGCGGCCATATCCGGCTTCTTGGCGTTGCCCTTCTCCGTGGCAAACTTCTTCAGCGTCGTCGGGGGGACAAGCCTGACATCGTATCCGCCGAGCAAGTGGAGCTTGTGTTTGAAGAGTCCTGTGTTTTCTGCAATGTCAAAACTGTTTCCAACGGAAGAGTACGAATATCCTTCCAGAAAGACGATGGGTGATCCCGCTTTACGGACAATTGAAATTGCCCATTGTGAAATCTTGCCGATACGATCTTGAAAATCGGTGTACGCGGGGAACTCATAGCCGATCAGATTCTTCGTTCTGATCTTGGCGGCTTTCTTGACGCCAGTGAGGAAGTGAATTTCCGCTTGCTCGAACTGCGCTGCCGGGTCGTCTGGTAGAATACAGATGGCGGGGCTTGTGAGCGAGTAGTCAACGCCAATCACTTGCCAGTCACATCCACGAAGTTGTGGATCGTCAGCGGATTGTTTGATGGCGTCTTTGACTTCGACGTACCAAGGAATAGGAGACGACGCTTTGGTTTGGTGATCAGTTCGTATTCCGGTGTTGCTTCGTTGTGCGAGAAGGCGTGCTCTGCCCCACCGATATATAGGCCCGGCGACGTGTTGCCGTGGAGAAGCACGTTGATGAGGTGGCCACCGAAAGAGCGCTTGTAGGCGACGCCAGGGTGCAGCGATGTCGAGAGAGGCGCTTGTGTGTTGTACACATCACGCACTCGTAGATCGTTTAGATTGTCACCGAACGACGTTGAGATGCCGCTGTAGACGTGAACGTTTTCTGGAAGTGCTGGTGCGGCTTCCAGATGTCCAATGAGCTTGTCGTGCAGCGCCAGGATGTTGCCGCCGTGATGATTGATAGCGTGTTGCTTCGACATGCCGCTATCGAGCGAGAGAGCCGCTTCAGTGATGCGTCGTGAGTATCCGCCAGTCCAGTTTAGGATCGGATTAGTTTCGTAGCCATGAGCGCTCACTGCGGGAAACTGATAGCCTTGGCTCAAGAGGTGTTCGTGAAGACGAATGCCTTGTGCTTTCACGTCGCCATCCGCGCCTTTGATTGCGCGATGAACTGCGTCCGCACTGTTGGCTGGCCATGAGAATTGATTGGTGGTTTCTAGGATCACCACTTATACTTCTCCGGTAGATACTCGAAGTGGTGAACGTAGCCGGTGTTCATTTCGCCATTGTAGTCAGTGGACTCGCGTTCGTTGTTGATCTTGAACGTCGTCGTTCCACGATAGAGAAGTGGAGAATTTCGCTTCAACGTAAACTCCCCTTCGCCTTCGTAGCCGTGATCAAGCTTGCCGATGTAGAGGCCGGGCTTCGATCCTTCGGGCAAGTGAATTGACATGACGTGCCGCGCGGCGCAGCCCCATGCGATGCCCGGAGAAATGGACGATGAAATTGGAGCGATAGTGTCGTGAACACTATTAGGCTTCACGGCTTTCAGCTTCTCTCCAAAATGCGAAGAGATGCCACTATAGACGTACACGGAAGACTTGAGTGCTGGTGCCTGCGAAAGTTCGTGATCAAGCTGGTGTGCAGTTTCGAGCGTGGAATCTGCGGTGCGAGGAAGCTTTGCGGCTTCTTTGGGCGACAAAGTTTTTGCATGAGCTTCGTCTAGCCAGTGTCGTGTAATAGCTGGCGACCACGAGCCGCCCCACTTTCGGATTCCCATGTTGTCCCAGACAGGATTTGTCATGCCGCCTTCGGCGTAGCGTGGCGGGAAGCGGATTCCATGCGCCAGTTGGTGCTCATGAAGATCAATGTGCTGTTGCTTAATGTCTTGGTTAACTTCGTCATCCGCAAAGTCGTAGCCGTCAGTAACGCCGAAGCCGTATTTCATTTGTGGACGTTCGCTATGATCCCAGCGAGTGAATGGCTTAGTCGTCAACGTGTGGCTCCAAAACGTGTAGGTACGTGTCTCCGTATCCGCCGCCAGAGTGTTTAGTCGTCTTCACCTTCTTCCACTTCGTATCTGGGTGGACGGTGTACTCTAGCTCGTGTTGGAAGCTGCCGAAGGCGTGGCCGATGTACGTGCCATTCTTAAAGCCTTCTGGAATTCTAAACTGGACGACGTGAGCGTGCATTCCAGGATGGTCACAGAAGCCGCTAGAGAAGTCGTGAGCGACTTGCGGATTGAGGGAGGTGGAAACCCATGCCGGGGAATGGAACGTGTCACCGGGCTTTGTGAGGCGAAGCTTCTCGCCAAACGTGGGGCTTACGCCAGAGAACGTGTTGAAGTGTTCGGGAGCCGGAATGCTGATCTTTGAAAGGCCGGATTTTAGTCGATCATGGATCGTCTGATAGTCTGTGTCAGAAATTCCGTCTTGCATCGAGACGCCATGGAATCGTTCCATGGTTGGCCCGGCGTGCTTGGCCACAAGCCGTTTGTTGAGGCCGTAGCTGCCTTCCTTGTAATGGATGACGGCTTCTTGCTCGCTCTTGTCTAGCGTGCCAATGTGTGGCATCGTAGCACGAAAACGCGAGCCTAGAGCGATGGCACGCTGAACGTGCTCATTCGTGATGGCGCGGGGATTGGCGAAGTTGGGCTGTGGCCCAGCGGCAGTCATTAGCCGCCAGAGCCACCGTCACCGGCCTGTGAAGCCTTGTGGGCCTCAAGCGCGGCGATCCACTTCGCGCGGTCGTGCTCGTGCAGCGACGCGGCGATGTCGTCCATGTCTTCTTCGGTGAAGCCTTCCGGGCGTTCTTCCGAGCGACGATGGATGGTTGCGAACAGCGAGTGTTCGACTGGCAGGCCAGCTTCGCGGAGCTTACCAAGCAAGGCTTCCGTGTCATTGGCGGTCGCCGTTTGAAGGAATTCGTAGAGGGTTGTGATCTTAGCCATTGGGCAAATCTCCGGTTCGGGTCAAGATACTTGATTTTCCTGTGTTTGTCAATCCACGAGTTCCGTAGAAATGATTCGGCGGGGACCATCGTCGATGATCTTATTTATCCGTAGCTTCGCCCCGGCCCCGATAATGGTTTCCCGTTCGGCAGGGTGTAGAGAGGCGTGCTCTGCGTGTAGGATGCCCTTCTGGCCCTTTTTGATGGCCACGTGAAGGATTGTGGGGCGACCGCCCTTGGCGAACTTCCCGGCCACTTCAGGGTTGAATGAGGTGGACGTGTGCGCCCGCATCGTCAAAACATCCCCTTCCTGCTTGCCTGCCAAATGCTCGCCGTAGCGAGGAGCTACGCCGCTGTAGACGTGCATGTCGGCATGGGCGGCAGGGGCGCTTGAGATCGCCGTCTGTAGGTCACTGTGGAGCTTGTCGAGCTTGGCGGCGGCGCTGGGATGGTTTATTTGATCGCTATGAGCGCGATTGAGAAGCCGTTGGTTGAGAGCCTTGGAGTGCCAGGAATAAGACTGAACGGTATCGTGATGCTGGGCGACGTGATCCCCGTGAGCGTCAGCCGCCCTCGCCGCCATGGCCTGTGCTTCAAGGCGGCGCATTTTGTAGTCACCGCCTTGAAGCTTCCCGCCCATTGGTTGGGCAAATTCCGGTTGAAAGATCATCCGGTATTTATTAGCGCACCGGGCACACGCCCCCGACGCATTCGTCCGTCTCCAACATCTCGCCGCCGTCAATCACCAAGGGCTTCAGTCCAGCAACGTATTCGTCATAGACTTCCTTCGTGACCACCTCTTGCGGGAGGTATGGGTAGCCAAGCGCTTCGGCGCTCTTCGTCGGATCAGTACGGAACAGGAAGCTCACGCCGACATACGAATCCCAATTGTTGTGAATCCAGTCCACGATCTCATCGACTTCCGAGATGTCGTAGCTCACTGTGATCGAGGCGTTCTGATCGACATAGTTGTCCATGAGCAGCTTGTAGCGATTGAGTTGAGCAACAGCCGTCTCGATGTTCACTTCCATGCCGTCCACGTTATCGAACTCAACGCCGTCGAACTTCACCGGCAGAGTTGCCAGCATCGTGTCAACGTCCGTTGCAGTTGGTGACGGGATGACCTTGTAGCCTGCGGCTTGAAGTTGCTTCACCAGCGGGTCGTGTGACGAGAGCTTGATGTTGTTGAAGATGTAGCGACCAAGCGGCTTGTGAGCGCCTTCCGTTGTGTCCATGATCTTCGAGAGCGTTCCTGACGGCTTGATTGTCGTAACGTTCTTCGGGCGCGGTGTGCCAAGTTCGTCGGCCATTGAGTATGCACCAGTGATCGCAGCATTACGAAGCGAACGAAGTTCGTAGGCCGTGAGGTTTGGCACGCTGGCGATACCAGTGAGGCCAACGCCGCAGAGACGAAGGAAATCGTTGTTTTGGTGCCACGTATCTTGCAGCACGCCGTCTTGTAGGTTGACGCACGTCTGGCGATAGTTGGCGCGAGCAACTGTTTCGATGGCTTTGATAAGGCCGCTGGGGTCTTGCTCGAAGGCCGCGAGGTTGACTTCAACCAGATTGCAGAACGACTTGTTTGAGAGCAGAATTTCGGCGCATGGGTTGAGGCCCGAGAACCATGGAGCGCGGCGTGTTGCAGATTCACCGTTGACGAAGCCCGGCTCGCTTCCGCCAGCCGCCACCATCATGTCGAACACTTCCTTCAGTTGCTTGCGTGTTGGCTTGGACCAGAACACAAGCGAGTTGTTCGATTGCTGGCGGTGGTCGTTGCCATGCTTCCAGAACTCCTTTTTGAACTCCGCAAACTCGCGCCAGCCCGGCGTTCCGTAATCATACAGGACAATCTCTGCGGAGCGGCGTGACGAGAGCACAGTGCCAAGCCAGTTGCAGATGTCGTGGATGTCGTGTTGCGATAGAAGCTGGCCAGCGCGACGGTTCATGATCTTGCAGATGGCTTCCATCGCCGCTGCAATCGCTACGTCTCCCGCGCTGATCCAACCGTAGCCTTTGAGGCGAACACCGGAGGGTCGAATTTCGGAGAAGTCGAGAACAAGCTTTTCGGCTGGTCGCTTTCCTGCGACGAGCTTTCCGAAGGCTTTGGCCCAGGCTTCGGCGGAGTCTCCGACGCTGATTGTCCACGTTCGAGTTTCAGCGTCCCAAGATTCGGTGTTAGTATCTCTACCACGATCCGTTCTTGTGGAGCGGACTGTTTCAATCGTTGGAATTGGTCGAGTGAATCCGTTGAGTGTCCCGGCCACTGGTTTGAATCCGACGCCGCAACCTTGTAGTAGGAGCCACATGCCGTCAACGATGTCGTCAACGGTTTCGACTTTGAGGAAAGAACAGTTGAATTGCGAGGCTTCGCGACGCTTCGATACCTCTGTGCCCCCAAGCCAAAGAGTGCGGCCAGCAGGAAGGCATTTTCGATCCAAGAAAAGTCCACGTAGGTACTCAAGCTCCTTCTCATTGTTGACACCAAGTTTGCGGCCACGGGCACGCTCCCAGAGCCAGCGTTGGTGTTCGATCACTCGGTCAATTGTATCAGCCCACGTCTCGAATGTCCCGTCGTCTCGCTCGCGATTGTATGTCCGACGAGTGACCATTTCCGCACGTGCGCTTACCAAGTGTGTGTTTCCTTTCGACAATAAGAAGGCATTAGGCGTGAGCGAAAAACCCACGTCTAATGCGTGTTTTGTGTGATTTTATGAGGCCGTGAGGCCGGTTTACTATTTAGCTCTTGGCTATGCTACGTGAGCCGCCGCCAACCAAATTATTCCTGCATAAGTGAGTTGATGTGCGAGTTGATCGGCACCAAGCGCCCACCAAAATTCTTCGTGTGTGTTGGCACCCCAACCGAAGTGCTTGTTCACATTCATCTTCGCCCAATCGACGTGGTAGTGGATCACTGCATCGAGCAAACCGAATGCAACTGCGAAGGACGGCGAGACAAAAAGTCCGAGCACGAACGTCGTGCCCAGACCATGTTGCCCGGCGTGAACCAGCCCGCCCCAATGACCATACGTGCCCTTGTTCTTCCACTGGTACGGAGGCTGATAGAGGAAGTCGAGAATGAAGTGCTTCACCAAGAGAAGCACGAAGACGTAGAGCGGAATCATTTTTCTGCGTAGTACGCCTTGATCGACGGGAAGTGTTCGCAGATGTTTTTCCACGCCATGGTTGCGACTTCCATGTGCTCCTTCTGCGTGCCGTGCGCCATGCGAAGCTGGCAGTAGTGAATCCACGAACGAAGCGTGCCGCTCATGTAGAGCGTGCTCATAGTCATGCCTTCTGGTAGAACGGCGCGGGCCTGTTCTTTGGCAATGCCCTTCTCAAGAGCTTCAGCGTAAATTTCGTTTGCTTCTACTTGAAGCTGAAACTGACACGTTTCCCACCATGCAAGAATTTCTGCATCATCGGTATCGATGGAGTTCTGGCGGTTCTTCTTGTCTTGCAAACGAGCTTCACGAGTGACAAACTCTTGTGCCGCTGCGTAGCGCTGCGAGAACTCTTGGAAGGAGAAGGATCGGTGACGAAGGATTTGTCGTCCGATGTCTCGTGTGGTTCTGATCTTCTGCGCGACGTGAACTATCTCGAACGGGGACCAGTGTTCGTTCTCGATCAGATAACCGATGAGCTTCTGTGCGGTCGCCGTGTTGTTCTGGTTGCCGGGGTTGGAGACGCGAGCCGTGTAGGCAATGAATTCGTCTGCGGTCATTGAGCGGGTTTGTGTGCCCCTGGCATCCCAACCGGAATTATATACGTCTTCGGTGATTTGAAGTAGTGGCTCTGTTACTGCGATGAGTTCAACGCTTTGGTGTGTCGTCATTCTTTTCCTTTATCTGGGCTTCGATGCGGTCGCGCTGTTCGTACAGACGGCCAAGAAATTCTTCGGTGAGATACGGGCTTCGCAACTCACGCCTGATTGCTTCCTTCACGTCCGCAAGTTCTTCTTCAAGCGTTCTCAAAACCCAGCCGCTTTCTTTACGTTCATGCGTTCAGTGTAAACAGCCGGGTCTTTTGCAAACAGTTCTTCGGCGCGGTTGGCTTCAACAACAGTAGCGTCAAGGTTTACGGACGATGCGAATGCCATAAGTGAAATGCCCACATCACCGAGTTCGGTTTTGATGTCGCCAACCGGCTTTGCGTACACGTAATCGATCAATGCTTTCAGTTGCTCCTTGTCGGCGTTAACGACTTGAGCAAGCTCAAACACTTCTTCGCAGAGACGAAGAATGCGGCGATCAGGCATGTGAACGTCTTCGCCAAAGGCTTTGAACCCCCACGACGTAACGTCGGCTTGCAATTGGCTTCGTGTCATTTCGTTTTCTCCAAGAGCTTTTGTAGCTCATCGTTCATGGCATTCAGTTCGGTTATGAGTTGCGATGGAGTCATTTTTCCATTGAAGCGCTTTCCCTCTAGCGTTTTCCAAAAAGCTTCTTCCTTAGCAACGCGGGCTTTGTACTCGCGATCATAGGCTGGTGAGATGAACCAGGGCAGTCTCAACGTTTCTTCCTTTGCTCGAACATGTCTGCCTTCGCCCAATCCCTGAAGCGCAGTTCCGCCGCAAGTCCTTGGACAACGTTTTCTCGAATCATTTTCATGAGATCAGCATGAGCGACTTCGCCGCTTAGGATCACGTCGTTGATGTCCTTCGACTTAATCCAGTCGGGCCATATCATGATCTTGTGCCCGTTCTGAATCTTGCCGTGATACACACGGAGGATGTCAGGGTGGCGCGGTTCGTTGTCGAAGATGAAGACTTCGTTGCCGTTCCAGGCGAAGCCTTGTGACGAACCGAGCAGGGCTACCGAGTTGTCAACGAACATCGAGTCGAAAGGCCCTTCGAGAACGAAGTACTCTTTCGTGAGATCGCACGTATCGAGGCCGTAGAGCTTCGGACGCGACTTGTCGGCAATGATCGAAATGTATCGTATTTTGTTGTTGGGGTCCAGCGATCTTCCTTGTGCTCCGAAGAATTTTTTGTTCTCGTCGAGCAGCGGAATGACGATGCGCTCTTCCTTCAAGTCCGGGTTCATCTTCGGCTTGCCGTTCTCTTCCGGCATGAAGCTGTTCACCCACTTCGAGAAGTCGGCGCAGTAGAAGATTTTCCAGTGCATCGTCGGCGGAATCTTTCGGCGTTCGATCTCGCGGCGGGCCGGGTGAGAAAGCGGGAGCGCAGAAATCTTTTCGAGAGATGCGAGCGGAGTGTTCTTGATGTCGTAGTACGACGTTGGACGTGCGAGTGTCGCCTTCTCCTTCGTGGTCTTCACACGACGGCGAGGCTTCTCGTATCTTTCAAGCAAACACTCCTTGCGGAATGAATCGTGGAGTTGCGGATCGTAGCGGCTAAGAAAGGAATTGAAGCTCATCTTGCGGATCGAGCACGCATCGTTGAAGCACGAGTAGAAGTAACCCGTGCCTTCGTCGAGCAGCTTCAGATAGCCACGCTTGATACGCTTGTTCTTTTGGGAGTCGCCGCACAGCGGGCAGCGAAAGTTGTAGTACCCCGGAGCCTTGCGCTCGAACTTCTCAAGCCGTGGCTGTAGAAGGTGGATGTACTTCTCTTCGATCCAGACGACGCTCATAGGTTGTGGACATGTCCGCGAATGTCCGAAGGATGGCCGGATTCGCCTAGCTGATTTGGGAAATCATAATGAAATCAACGCCAGGGGCGTTTCTGGACATGGCCGGATATGTCCGGTTAATGTCCGAAGAGACTTTACCAAATCCCGCGTTTGCGTGCAAGCATCCGTTTGAAGGCGATGAGCTTCGGATTGAAGAGCGGCGAGCGGCCCGGCTCATCACGTGGGGCAACGTTTGGATCGTTCGGCTTGTTGCCTGCGCCGATGCCAGCGACGTTAGAAACCGTCACCATGTCTTCTTCCAGCTTCTTTTTCTCGTCGCTCAATTTCGCGTCTCTCTCAAGATTCTAACCACGTGGTTGTCCAGCGGAATCGAGGAAGTGTAGAGCCGCGATCCTGCATTATTTAGGTCGCGAATTTCATCGGGGTATCGGTTGATGAAGATGAGGAAGGGAGCCAGGATCGACTCGTAACCGGCGAGTTTGAGAAAGAGCATTCGTGCGCCGGGCACTGTGCCGAACATGTTGAAGAAGATGATGAGGTGATTGACGATCAGCCGTTCTTTGAGTTCGCCGGACTCTTGGTATTTGTTGAACAGCCGCTTGATGTACTTGATGCGGGCTAGGTCTTCGTTGAACTCTTCGTCGTCGAGACAATTGGGGTTGTCGTAGTTTCGAGCCGCATAGAGCATGAAGTTCGCATTGGTGAGAACTTCGTTCATGGCGATGCCTTAGAACGTTGAGAGTGCCGCCCGCTTTGTGACGTTGTTCGCAGTCGTGACATAGACGTAGTTATCGTCAAACCAGATATGACCTTGGGAAGATGAGATCGCGTTGTTCGCGGGCGTAGACTTCTCGCCAAGCTTATTTATCGGCAGATTGTTGGCGAAGTTCGCCACGGTGATTTGGTAGGTCGTGGCATTGTTAGCGCCGGGGTTGCGCTCGATCAGAACCGCGTCTGTGAGAGAGGCAGAGTTGGCGGTGGCGAGATCGCCAACTCGCTTACCGACTGCCATTAGTCGTCGCCCTTAAGATTGATCGGCACGAGTTGCGTGTGATGAACGTGGCGAGCGTGCGTCTCGCCTTGGAACTTGATCTTCACGTGACCAGCAATGCCGGGACCGTCTTGAACGATACCGGCTTTGCCTGTCTTGGTGTCTCGTGCTTGTGTGCCGCGAGTGTAGAGTTCTTTCGGATCGTAGAGGCCCACGATTATTCCGGCTTTCTATAGCTCGTTGCGATGCGCTTCAGGAAGTCGCGGTACGGATCGCGATACTTCGTGCCTTCAGTGATTGTCTCTTCGTTCAGTTCGAGGCCAGCGGCCTTGAAGAACTTGCCCTTGTCGAAGCGTTCGTTCGCAGCAGCAAACACCTTTGCGTGGTGCTCTGCAAGCTCGCGACGCTTGTCTTTGTTTTCGACTTCCTTCAGCGTGTCGGCCACGAGTTGGAAGTGTTTGCGGGTTACGCCTTCGGCTAGGAATTCGTTGTCAGACATTAGAAGGCCACCAGTGTTTCGCGACGCACGCGAGTTGTGTTGTTGTCGGCAACCAGCGTAACGTTGGCAGACGTGCCGCCGAGTGTAACGTTGAGTGTTGCGCCCGCACCAGGAAGGTTTGGCGCAAGCACGCCACCCGAACCGGCAGACGAACCGCCCGTTGCGTTGGTGATCGCGGCAGTCGGAGCCGAAGTATAGTTGTTGCCCACGTTGGCCGTAAGCGTGACGCCAGTGATCGCACCAGAGCCGTTCGTGACAAGCGTACCAGCCGCAGCATGGAAGCCACCAGCACCGAGCACGGAGCCAGAGAACGTCACCTTGTCGGTGTTTGAGTATCCTGATCCGGCGTTGGTAACTGCCACTGCATTGAGTACTTGTCCAATTGCGGCAGTTGGGGTTGTGAGGAAGCCCGTACCCGTGTTCGAGTAGACGACGTTGGTAATAGCTCCACTTGCGTTAGCCACAGCGCGAATGTCAGCGCCAGAGCCGCTACCACCAGTAATGAGAATTGGAGCGCCGTTTTGATAGCCCACAGGGGAACCAGACACCACCACAGCACTGATCTGTTTTGTGATCTTGTAGTCTGCGCCGCTGTAGTTTGTTGAGTTGGCCGTGCCCTTTGAGAAGCCGTATGTCGAGAGGATTGCGCCTGCGCCGTCTGTGATGATTCGGGCAGTGGCATTCGTCGCTCCTACGTTGTTGGCGATGACCATTTCGCCGTTCGCGTAGCCAGAGCCACCAGCGTTCACGACAAAGCGTGACGATGACGCATAGACTTCGTGAATCCAGCCTTTGTGTGCAGCACCAGGAAGAGATGCAAGTTCAGATGTGTTTGCAGCGCCCACAACGGCGTCGCGGTTGTAGAAGTCGCCAGAAGTATTCAGCCACTTAGGCTTGTCGGCTGACGCTGCGGTGTTGGCACCCCAAAGTGGCATTCGTTACTCTTCCCTTGTTTGATCGCCCTCTTGCGGGGCTTCGATGTCGAACATGTCTGAAGAGTATTTAGTGGAATCCACCTCTACGAATTCTTCTAGGCCCTTGAATTGGTCGCCAGAAATCACCGTCTCTTCCGGTGGTGGAGGCGGCGGAGGGACTTCAGTATTTGCTACGGCGACTTGAGGTTCGAGCAGAATATCGATGGCAGTCTTGTCATCGTATTCCGGGATGACTCTCTTGCGAGGCTTCTTAGGCACCCTTCGTCTTCAGGGCGTCGTTGATTTCCTTCGGAGCCTTCGTTGCACGAAGCTTGTCGCCAACTTTGGGATTCTTCTTAGCGAAGTCTTGTGTCCATGGGCGTTGAAAGTCTACGTCATCTTTCTTGCCGCCCGGATAGATTTTGTCCGTTGTGATTTTGTCGAGCGACGGCAAGTCGATGTCGATATGCTCTTTCAGGTTTGGGAGAAAGAGAGACGGCGAGATGTCTGACATGTCAGTCGGTTCGCGGTCGAGAGAGATGGCTTCGGTGAGCGCCATTGCACGCTCATTCAGAACGCCCAGCGACTTCGCAAAGAGAACGGCCTTCAGACCTTCCTCGAACGTGCCGAAGTCCTTGTCCTGTGCCGCTTTGAGTAGTGTCTTGTAGTCCATTGGTTTCCTTACCGTACTGGTTCTATCTTGTATTTAGTCTTTGCCTTTTCTGCATCTTGCGCCCACCATTCGCCCTTGGTGCCGCGCAAAACGAGATCGCCCTTGCGAACTGGCGTCTTACCTTCGAGGGTGTCCACTTCGCCATCTGCGGGAGCGATGTAGCCGTGCATCTTCACGCCCGGCTTCTTCGAGTAAGAGCCGTCAAAGTGGCGGCGATAGGTGTCTTTGAAGATGTCGCCGCGCACTGTCCACTTGCTTCCGTCTTTGCCAGTGAGCACCGCAGAACCAGCCTTATAGTTGAGCGGGCCGTGAGATGAGTTCACAGTGCCGTCCGTCTTCATCACTTGTGCTCGCACACGTGCTGACTTTGCTGACTTTAGCGTTTCGACGTTCACCCACTTTGCGCCTGCCGGTCCAATGTGCTTTGGTGCTGGTTCGTAGTTGAAACCTTCGACAAGCACGAAGTTCTCATCCTCGAACAGAGAGTCGAAGCGGTCTTCGGTTTCTTCGGCGTAGTCAGCATCATCACCGCCCCAAACGCCCGGCATCCCATCGTGATACTCATTGCGCTTGCCAGCGCGACGGCGCACACGTTGGTTTGCGTCCCCCATCTCTGCGGGACCGCCCGGAGCCGTGTCCTTATCCGAGCCGGTGTTGTCCATTCCAACATTGCCGGTTTGGTTGTCGTGTTGATTGTCTGTGTCGCGGTCGCCTTGGGCCGGGATTGTTGGATCGACGATCTTGCCGAGAGCGTAGTCAATGTACTCCGAAAGCACACGTCCGCTGTGTTGGGTGTCGGATTGTAGAAGCGCCGTTGTTGAGTTTCGCATCGGGTTTCGTGGATCGCCTACTGCCGGTTGACCGCCAGTGCTTGGATACACGATGATTGGATTGGCGGGGTTGCCCGTCATCGCCTTTTGCGGCTTCGTCACTTCGATAGGCTGGCCAGTGTTCGGATCGACGGACTGTGATGCTTTCTTCGGCGCACTCTTGCCTTTGCGCTTGGCCGCTTCGGCCAACATGACTTTAGTCAACGGCACGGGTGAAATCCACGATATGCTTGCCACCAACCTTCTGCACGCGGGCATAGCCCGGCACGTTGCCGTCGTAGAAGTGGACTAGGTGATGGTCAGGGCCGTAGCGAACCGATGTCGCATCGTATGCCCCGTGATCCGCAAGCGCCTGTGCGAAGTGCATGGAGACTTGGGCGGTTGTGCCCGGCCCGGTGTACTCAACGCGGTGATGTACGCCTTCTGGATGTGAGATATTGTAGCCGTGCTTCGGCCCAAGCGCCGAAAGCGTGTCGTGCAAAGCTTCGAGCGTGCCGCTATGTTGGTTGGGGTCTGAAGCTTCGTTGACTGTGTGATCAGCTTTGAATGCGTCTGGAAGATCGACGTAATCGGACAACATCTGGCGATGGTGGATGCCGTGTTGTGTCACTGTACGACGGAGGTTGGCCATGTGGCCTTCCAGTTCGTTGCGCACATCTCCGCTAGCATTGCGCCAGCGGTCGCACATCATTGTGTGCGCGAGACATAGAGTTGCGTCTGGATGAGGGTCGGCCAAGGGGTTCTCCGGTATCGATACCCCTTATTTATCGATAGTCCACGGTCACAGGAAACCAGCCGACGCCGGGGCGCTCCCTCATGTGCCAATCGTAAGAAACCCTGTCCACGGGCATCACACGAGCATACAGGGCGTCTAGGATGAACGTCCCCAGGTTTGTGTCGAGCGTCAGGACCGCATGGTAGGATGTGTTGTCGCCAGGACGGGTCCAGCACGTCGTCACGGCGAGTTCTTCCCGAGGCCAGCCGAGAGCCACCAGACGGCGAATCTTTTCCAGGGCATGGTCTTTGGAAGCGGGGAACATGTTTTCGGGGAAGGCGGTGTAGCGCGATCCGCGAAAGATTTCTGGATCACCGACGAACCGTGAGTCCGAATTGACTTCGGCATTCACGGCCCGCAGTTGTTCAAACTGTTCGTCGGTTAGGGAAATCATTTACGAAAGCGACTTCGCATCCGCCCGGCCAAGTGCGAGCATGGCTTCGGCAGAGTTGAAAGCCGGTTGGTAGGAAACGGCGTCTGGCGTGTCCACAACATTTGCCGTGGCTTCTGCGATGTAGCCCGCCATGGCCGTTGACGAGTAGGCGAGATTGTTGTCGCCAGCTTCACATGTCGAATGGCCTAGAAGCATGGTCTGCGGCAGATGTTGCCAATACGGCCCGAGGTAGTAAGGTTGCCAGTAGCGGTCGTAGAAGTGTCGTTCGACAACTGGCGTGCCGGTGATTTGGTCCACTCGCTCTTTGATCTTGGCCCACTGTTTGGCGGTCGGCGTCTTGCCGTCGATGCCTTCGGTGAACCCGGCGAACCATTGCTTGAATTCAGATTCGGTCAAGTCTTCTCCTTTGGTGTGACCTTTTACTTATCCGGGAACGTGTCGGCCATGTACTCGCGCACCACGGATTTGATGATCTCCGGTTGGTTCTCCGGGTTGATCATCTCGATCACTTTATCATACACGTAGGCATCGCTGCGAACCGGCGTGCGGCGCTTCAGCATGTCTTCCAGCACCGATTGTGGAATGTGCTTGCCTTCGCGCGAGTTCAGCCGTTGCTTCCATTCGTCTGCCGGTGGCGTGGCGAAGTCGAACACAACACGCTTGTAGCGGAGCGTCTTGTGGATGTCGCGCTCTTGAGCTTCGACAACGGACAACAAACGCTGGCGCGATTTCTCGGAGACGAACGTGCGATCCGCAATGATGAGTTCGGCCTTCTTGGCGATGCCCAGGCGCAGATTGTGCCAGAACCCGATTTCGGCTTCGTCCTTGTAGGTTGAGAAGACCTTCGAGTACGTCGAGCCTTGCCGTTCTGCGATACGGTCGATGATGTCGTCCGACGATGCGCGAACGATGAGATGAGAAACGGCTTTGTTCTTCGCCGCCCACTCATGTTCGTCCATGGGCGTACCCAAATCGTTGTACAGTTCACCAACCGCTTCGGTGACGTAACGCACGAAGCGTTCACGGAAGAACGATTTACCAGCGGCGGGAACGCCAGCGAGAATTACAAGCCACATGTCGTCTAATACTCGTACTTTGCGCCAGCCCACATCCAACGGAGATCGTCAATCGCCGCTTGCGTGTTGCCGCGTTTTTGAATCATTTCCTTCATCGTCTCGATGATCGGCCTGCCATCATAGCGCTTGAAGATGATAGCGTCCATGACGTTTTTCTTGTGCGCTTCCGGCGAGAGCGCATAGTCACGCTTCGTCGGATAGAGCTTCGTGTAGTCCTGGAAGACTTCTTCAGTCAGCGCAGCTTGTGACACGAGATTGGACGTGAAGTCGTCGCGGAAGCGAGCCACCTTATCGTAGTCCGGTGTGCCGTGCAGTTGTGCGAGAACGTCGTCAATCGTGTCGTCCACGATGCGCTGCACGACGTACTTCTCTTGGATGATTGCTTCGCGTGCCTTGTGAATCTTCACGTACCACGGCAGCTTCACCTTGACCATGTGACCATCGTCAAAGCGCACAACCCAGCCTTCGAGGTTCGGGTGTTGGATGCCACCGTTCACGCCGAACGTGTCTTCGTTATGGAGATCGCGCATGAACTCCACATCACCAAAGCCACCGCGCACCATGGGCACGCGATGCGTCTCCGCCACGAACTTCACCTTGTCGTAGTCGAGATACATGCCGTTCGAGTTGTGGCGGATAGCGAGCAACGTCAGGTTCGGGTTCGGGTACGACACCACAATGCGATTGCGCGGCGACGTGAACTCGAAGATCGGAGTCATGTCGCACTCAATGCAATCTTTGATCAGCTTCGTGTAGTTGGTGCTCCCGCTCGCGTCCGATCCAGCCATGAACACTTCCGCGTCCATGGCGATGTCCGTAATGCCCATCTTCGTTGCAAGGCGGAAGCCGCCTTCAACCGGAATCGGACGCACCATCGAGCCGTCGAGCTTGTCCATGAGAAACGAATTGCTCAAGTCCAAGCCCTGCGTTTCAGGGCGTTCGTTAGCGTTGAAGAACTTGTGGAATGGGCGCGAGACGATGCGACCGTCAGGACCAAAAATGATTCCGCGAAGCTCGCGACGGATCGCGTCTTCTTCGCTCTTCACTTCCGGGAAGGTGTCTTCGGTGATGACGACATAGTTGATCACCGTGCCGAAATCGCGTTCGGCTACGATGAACTCTGGACGGCCTTCAATTGCCGCCTTGGCTTGCGTCAACCCGAACGTTGGGAACTGATAATTCACCCGCCACCTCGTAACAATCTACTTGAATGCTTACGTGCCGACGATAGCCGCCGCCTCCCGGACTCACATAAGATTCCGAAACTACACACCCAGCCGGAAGTGCTCGTGCCACTTCTCCAACCTTCTCGATCTCACCGTTGGTGATCTTTGCACAAGCCGCAAGATAGAAGAGCAGCGTGAGTGCAATGAACTTCCTCATTTCTTTCCCCTGCGCTTTGCATCCGCCGCTTTGAACATGTCGCGCAGCACCGGAGCAATTTCCTTGAACGACATCTTGTCGTTGTCGTTCATGTACATCCCTTTCGAGATGATCTTCTTCGCTTGGCCTTCTGTGACGCCGTAGCGTTCCATGAACCATTCGGCAGGCGGCTCGCCATTGTCGATACGAATAGTTTTCGTTTCGTAGTCGCCGGATGGGCATGGATTGTCTTTCACCGGAAAGGCGAAGCCCACGAAAATGCCGCCATCGTTTGTCTTGGTTTCAACCTTGGCCACGCGAGCGCCGACACCAAGGCAACAATAGCCGCGCGACTTACCCGGTGCCCAGACGTTCTTCGTCCGCTTCACTTCGGGCTGGAAAAGCTTGCCGGTCGTCTGCGGGTAACGCCCGCCTTCAAGCGCGGAAAGCCATTCCTTGCGGTTGCGTTTCTGTTGTGCTGTTGCCTGTGCCACCTAGAACTCCGTCATTTCTTCACGTTGGTCTGCCGTCAGCACGTACAGGCCACGGCGCTTCCACATGCGGATCACACGCGGGCGGTCGTCGAACACGCACACCACGTCGTAGAACGGCAGGATGTGTGTATCCAGAATCTCTTCTTTGATGATGTCGTCGGCGCGATAGTCCTTCGACGGACGCATGATCAGCTTGTAGTAGCCGCCAAAATCATTGCGCTCCAACCACTGTTCGGTGACTTCGCGCTCATCCTCCGAGCGACCAGACACGAACAAGATGCGATGGTTTACTGGCGTGGCGTGGCCACCGTTCCCAGGCAGATATTCGCCGCCCGCCGTAGCCCGCATCGCATTGTAGACGAAGTGCATCCCATCCCAGCGTGCATCGTGCGGAGCACCAGCTTGATACGCAGGCCAATTTTTCGGTTTCGTCGAGACAAAGTGCTGGCGATGTCGGCCATCCGCCACTGTGCCGTCGATGTCGAAAATGACGGCCTTCGGTTTGATCACTGTATCCATCCCGATCTTGTATCATACAAGAAAGGGCGGCGTCAAGCTTAGAAGAGTTTGAACACCGCGACGTGGTGAACCGGCGTGCCCTTCAGGCCAAGCTCGCTGTTCGCGCCTTCGCGATAGGTGTGGTGCTCCATGTGATAAACGGAGCCGTCGCCGCTTTCAAAGTGATGCGCCGTCAGCCAACGATTGCCGTCAAGGTCGAAGCGGCGCTGGGTTTCCATCGGAGAGCCGGTTTCGTATTCCGGGTCGTCTTTGTCGTCCTTGGCATAGCCTTCAGAACCGGACTTGCCTTCGGTGACATGGCGCAGCGCATCGTGCATCATGCCTTGAATGTCGTGGTGGTCTTCTTCACCGCGATAGGTGAAAGCAAATTCAGGAGAGTTGGCCGGAAGCTCGCGCTCAAATACCCCACGACGATTCGGGTGGATCACCGGATCGAAGTATTCATTCTTCGGATGAAGAGCCATGCCCTTCTCTTCAAAGTGTGAGCGAAGGTTGTCTGTGATGTCAGCCATTAGTAAGTCGAGTACTCGTTGTCTGTCCAGGCAACAGTGCCACCGTCGAAAACGTCACCGATGCGAATGCCGTGCGCCCACGTGTCTGCCGTGAACGTGGCCACCCATTCGGTGCCATCTTGTGATACCCTACCAGTTTCAGCGCCGTCGATCAAGAGGAAGACGCCATCTGGCGAGATGAAATCGTTGCGTTCGGGAGTGATGTTCAGAGCCGCCAGTTCTTCGGCGTATCCCTGAATCCATTCAGTGAGGTTTCTGGCGTAGAGCAACTTGTTCGGCGTGCCGGTCGCGCCAAACTGTGCCATGGATGCCGTCGCATCCCGAAGCGAATTCAGAAATGATTCGAGAGTGTTGGTCGCGGCGAAGAGCATCGGGTACTTGGAGAACACAACGCCCCAGGCTTCGGCCTCCGTTTGGGTTCTGACTTCCATCGGGTTTCCTTAAGTGGTCAATCTCGTATTTAGCCTTGCCAGGGGCTTACACGAACGTAATCGCCCAGAATGCTCTTTACGCAATACTGGCAGAGATCGAGTTCAACCACGGACATGTCCCCGAAGGTCATGTTGCCGTAGCCGCAAGTGTCTTTCCACTTGAGGAATTCTTGCATCTCCATCGGGTCGTCGTATTTTTTCTTGCAGGCGTCGCATGTGATGGCGACACACATTGCCTTGCGTTCGATCACTCGTCTGAAGTGACGCATTCCTCTCATCCTGTGAAATCGCGGCCCCACGGACCAGTGCCCAGCTTCTTCGCTGCACGCTCCGCGTCGCCGCTATAAGTGCAAGTCTCGCCTGCCGTGGTGAGAACAATGTGCCGCTGATAATGCATCGCGGCCAGCCGAAGCCATTGCTTCGGAGAGATTTCCATACCTTCGGCTTGCGCCTCGATGATGGCTTGCTCTTCTTCAGAAAAGATTTCGGAACACGACATGTGCTACCTCGAAAAACTGGATGCCCGTCAACGACTCGAACGTTGATTCTTGGAACCAAACTCCAATGTCCTACCATTAGACGAACGGGCAGTGGTGCGACTGGTCTGGATCGAACAGACATCTCCGGGTTTTCAAGCCGGTGCTAAGACCACATCAGCTACAGTCGCATAAAACTGGTGCCCCTACCCTGGAATTGAACCGAGTCTGCTTGAGTACAAAACAAGCGTGCTGACCATTAACACTATAGGGGCGTGAGACTCTATTTAGTCCACGGCGTCAGTTCTTCCCCGCCAGATGATCGACGGCGAAGAAGTATTCTTCCGAGTCCAAATGTACCACGCATACGAGAAGCGCGGTGAGCCAGCCGTACCAATAATCCAGCGCGGCCTCGAAGTCAATACAATTTTGCGGGTGAAATGTATGTTGTTTCTGAAGAGATCGTTTCTCTTGCTGGCGCAGTCCCATTCGTGGCGGAGAAGCATGGCCACGACTTCAACGTCAGAACCGGGGCGATCTAGATAGCCCACCGCTTGGCGTACAAACGCCTCACAGGCCGTTTTCTCGTAAGGCGGGTTGGTGATGATGGCTTCGAGCGGGAAGCCGCTGTGGTGCAATTCTCGAAGCCGGGCGTCGAAGATGTCTGGACACATGAAGTCATGTTGCTCGAACGTGAAGTCCAGTCCGGGGATGATCGGATACTGGTGGATGTCCGAGCCAAAGACTGGCGCTAGGTTGAGTAGTTCTTCAACCATGTGGCCAGCGCCGCACGCTGGCTCCCAGATGGCTTGTAGATTGTGGGACTTCAGTTCTTTGACCAGAACCTTCGTGATCCACGGTTCGATTGTGAAGTAAGCGTCTCGCTCAATTCTTTCGTGTCCCGATCCTATCATGGCCGGGTCTTTTGCTTGTAGTGTCATTGATCCTTTTTCGGTTAGCGCCAGTCCACGAAGAACTCGCCATGTTCGAGGCCAGCGGCCTCGATGCCGTTGCTCAACCATTCCGCCACTTCTGCGGCGGCGGAGGCCAGGACGTTTTCGTCCGGCGAGTCCACGTCCAGCTTGAGCGTGATGATAGCCGTCTTCATCTTACTGGACCGTCGCCGGAAGTTCAACCCCGGCTTCCTTGAGTTGGGCCTTCTTCTTGACCGTCTCGTCTTGCACGAGCTTCGACACTTCGTCGAGGCCGGTGAGCGCCTTCTGAATCTCGTCGATCTTACGCAAGCCTTCTTGTTGCAGGAAGAAGATGCGGAATTCTTGTGCCGCTTCCGCCGCCTTCTGGAAGGCGAGAACGAACGGGCCGAGTGCGGTGAACACGACGAACACGATCAGCGAGATCACGACGGCGCGAACAGGCTTGTCGGCAGAGATGCGAGCGCGGCGCTGCACTTCCGGCGATGCCAACAAGAACAATGTGAAGAGAGCGGAGAATGCGGCAAGCACCGCATAGACCGCGACGAAAAGATCAATAATCAATGTGTTACCCTCGATAGTGCGTTTCGATGTGATATTCGTCGGCTTCGATGACGATAGGGTCGGCATCGAGCGCGGCTTCGTTGTATTTGCCTTCGCCGCGATTGGATTTGGCCAGGAAGGTGTTCTTCAACTCCTTGCGAGCCGATTCAACATCCTCACCTATGGTGAAGACGTTGCCCCAAGAGCTATAGCCGTCCTCGAAGACATCGTTCCAGATAAACAGTTTCATGCCGACGTAGGTATCACCTTCAAGCCGAAATGTCAATCACCATGTCCGGCATAAATCGAACCGGCTCGTTTGGATAGCCGCGAGCGTTCAAGAACACCGGGCAATCGTAGTGCGTGTACGCGGTTGTCCAGTGGATGTGTCCGTGGAACCAAAGCTTGCTGCGGCGGAAGAACTCTTCCGGCATCTCCGACATGAAGGCCGGGTTGAGAGCCGATCCCTCGAACATCGGAGCGCACGATTTGTACGATGGTGCGTGATGCGTGATCGTCACCATGGGCACGTTCTGGTGCTGCGCCTGCAAGCCAATCCATTCCAGGAATGCGCGATCTTGTTGGTGGATGTTGTACGTGTCTTCGGCGCGAAGCTGGTGTAGAATGCCGCGTTCATCCTTCGTCGAGATGACTCGGTAGTCCGTCATCGCGCCTTCGGCTTGGAGCTTCGCAATCGGATTGTTGTTGTCGAAGTCCGTCCAGAGCGTTGCGCCTGCCCAGATGATGTCGTCGCGAACCATGAACTCCCGCTGTAGGAAGTACACGTTCGGGAATTGGGCGCAGAACTCATGAAGGATCACATCGCATTCCGCAAGCACGCCATGATAATATTCATGGTTGCCTGCGATGGCGATGACGTACTCGTACTTGTCGGAGAGCCGCTGTAGAAACTCCTTCACCTTCTTGCCGTACTTCGACTGGTTCAGTCTTGCGGCGACGCACCAATCACCGGCAAGGACGCACACATTGGCTTCCGGTAGTTCTTCGAGGTACGATTGGAATTCAGTGTGTACGTCCGAGATCGGGAATATCTTCATCCTGCGTAGTACGCCACGAACGCAAGGTACGCCGCGACGGTGAACGCAACACCGGCATTGAAGCCTTCGCGGGCTTGGATTTGCACGTAGCCTGCGAATGCAACGGCCATCGCAAAAAGTACGATGAAAATTTGGAGCCAGTTGTGCGCCAAATAGGCGAGGAAGTCAGTCACGCAATTCGTCCTGTTTGAATGATGCTCCATTCTACATCACCCACGCCCCGACGCAAGACCGTAAGATGGTCCGCTATGCCGAAGCGTTCCAGAATCATTTTGACGTTCCAGTTCCACGGGACTGTGCGGTCTTCAAAAATCATTTTGGAAGACACCTCCGGGCGACGATCCCAGACTTGGATGTGCATGGGAGCGAAGCGGTTCGGATCGAGTTCAGTCTTTCGCTTGCGCCCCAGCGGCTTCAGACCACGGGCGATGCGTTCGGCGTTGGTGATGGGCTGGCGATCAGTCATCGACTTTCACTCCATGGAGAGCTTGTGCGACGCCTTTCACAACTTCTGGATTGGTGATGTTGTGTGTGCTCGCAAGTCTTTCTCTGGTTTCGGGGTCTTCGAGAGACTTCCATTTCCGAGCATCAAGGATTTCGTCGTCGAGTCCTTCGGTGAAGACAAGCCGCGTTGCTTGGGGAACCATGAATTCTGGCGGGTCTTCGTCTTCTTCAACGTCGCCGCCATTGATGTAGTCCCCGATAGACCAGTTGGCTTCCATACCGTTCAAGTCGTCAGAGTCATCACCGCTCTCTTTGATAGCGACAACATTGTCTCCGTGCGAAACGAACCGCCCTTTATCGAAAATGAAACCGCCGCCTTTGCTGACGACGAAATATTCCAGCCCGGCAGGGTCGAGAAATTGGTCAACGAAAGAATACGCCAAATCATCAAGTGTCTTGGCGGCGAAAACGCCGAGAAGATTTTTGTCCACCTTCCAACGGACCAGATACATTTTCACTTCGCAGTCTCCTTGATCAAAGCTTCCACCGTCTCCGCATCTTCAGCGAAGGTCATGATGGTCCAGCGCTCGCCACGCTTCAGGCGCTCGCCCTTGTCGTTCTTCTTCGGACTGAAGGCCAGCGGCACGTTTGCCTTCACCGCAGCCGACGCCAGACGGCGCAAGTGATCGTTGTCAATCGGCTCATCGAAGTAATGGTTCGAGTCGCTCATTCGCCGTCCCTTTCCATTTCTGTTCTGATCAGTTCGCGTCCATCGACAATCTCAACGTCAGTCGGCAGCGGAAGGAGAAGATCGCGTTCATTTTGAAACAACTCGCTCATTTCACTTCCCCCACTTCCAGTTCCCGCGCCTTCGTGGGGCGCGAGAAGAAACCAAACTTGTCGTCGCGGTCGCTGCGCTCAAGCTTCGCATCGAACTCAACGCGACGGCCCTTCACTTCGCCATAGAACGCGGCGGGCTTGGTGCCGTACACTTTGAAGCCACGGTCGTCTTCGACGAGAATCTTGGTCTGTTGGAACGGACCTTGATCGTACTTCACCGAGAGAACGACGCCACGAACCGTCGTGCGGCCTTCCGGCACGACTTGAGCGTTGGCGTGCTTGGCTTCCTTCGCTTCTTGCTGCGCCTTGCGTTCGGCCCAGAGCGCCGGACGGCCTTCGATGCGAGCAACCAGCTTTTGAAGGAAGCCGATCTGTGCGTCCGAGATGTTGCCGTACTTCACGAGCTTCCCAACGATGTCCGTGATCGTGTACTCTTCCCAGAGCGGATTGCGGGTGTTCGGCTTGCCGTCGTAGTGGTGAACGGCATTGCCACCGAGATCAAGCCACAGTTGGCCCAGAGCCTTGCCATCGCGGAAGAGCGTGGTCAACGCATCGTACACGAGATACGTGCCACCGAGGCCATTCTGTTCGAGCACGGCCTTCGCCTTGCGCTTGCCAGCAACGGCTTCGAGAGCGGCGCGAACTTGCTTGCGGAATTCCGTGCCATCGACGGCGCGGTCCAGCTTGTCGGCGCACTCAAGGCCCGTCTTGATGTAGACGTTGGTCGGCTTGTGATAGAAGACGGCGGTGTAGATGCAGTGAGCGCCGCAGATGTGGCAGTTGCCGCCGTGCTCGTGCGTGCTGAACTTGCCGCCAGTGCGCTCCATGTGACGCTGGATACGGCGACGCTCGTCGCCCAGGAACGCCGCATCACCGATGTCGTTGATCTTAAGGTATTGATAACCAACGAAGTTGTAGTCTTCGGGGTTGATCTCTGCGGGGCGGTGGATGTCCGTGCGTTGCATGGGGTGTCTCCGTTCGATGCACCCCTTGTATCATTCTCTAAGCGGCCTGTCAAGAAATAATTTCGGAATTATCTCTCTTCGCGGGGACGGACCAGGGCACGCTCTATCAGCAAGTGCTCGCGGAAGTCCGAGAAGGCCCCTTCGATCAGCTTACGCGGGTTCCATGTCGAGCCGGTCTTGAGTTCCGTCTGGTACTCGTGGGCAATGATCACATCGAAGTCCGGGAGCGGCAGAGCCTTGTAATCGAAGTCCGGTTCGATGCAGGCCACCGCAACGTGTGGTTTGTAGTCTGGGAAGTCCGTCGATGCGCCTGCGTCGTGGATTTCCTTCCAACGTTGGTAAAGCTCCTTCGCCTCGATGCGAAGCACAAGCACGGCATCGCTCTTATCGTCTCTTGTACCAAACGTGTCCCATGCTGCGGGGCGGCAGTGAACGCCGTTGAGCATCGTCGAGTGAACGTAGGGAAAGTCTTTCATCGAGTACGCTAGCGTGCAGTGGTAGTGCTTCTTCGCATGGATCGATGGGATGTTGCAGCGCTTCACGAATTCATAGATTTGATCATCGCTCTCTGGTGCGAGCTTGGTGGAGACGTAGACTCCCATTAGTCCTCTTTCAGTTTGAAGTGATACATGTGAACAGTGCTAGTGATCGTCGCATCCGGTGGTGGATTTATTTTTGTCACGCCCGAAAATTTTGGATGTGCCGGGTGCGTTCCCGGAACGGTAGCGGTGATCTCGTGTGTAGTCTTTCCAAGGAACGTTGCCTTGGTGCCAGCGTTCAGAAGCATTTCTTGTTCGATGGGATGCTTTGAACAAAACCCAATATACATCGCTCCCTTATGTCCCTTCGGGATGTGGAAGTGTGCAACGTGGTGTAGCGCCGCGCCCGATACAGGATCAACGTCACGTGCCCATCCCATAGCGGTGTCTGGCGCAATCGATGTTGAGGTGTATGCGGGGAAGTGAACTTCTTCACCCGGCTCTTGCTTCATGCCACCCAGAGCGGAACGCATAAACTTCGACGGCGAAAACCCAGCATAGGCGTGAACATCTTCTGGCACTGAATGTGTTTGACCAACATCGCGAAAAACCTGTTGGATATTTCGGTGATGCATTCCGGGCACGCCATAGTCCGGGTCTGTGCCGTTCTTGTGGGATTCGGCCAGTTGGTTGTTGATGTCACGATAGGCAGTGCTGGTGTAGGCATACACTGAATGGCGCTCATCATGATTGTTGAGCACATCGCCGTAGTGTTCAGTCAAACGAATGGCTTGATCGTTGCCATCTGCCTGTGCGGCTGGATGGATTTCCCAATTGTTTTTGGGATTGATGTAGTGTGTTGACCACTCCGGGTCGTGCTTCGTTGTCATCCGAACAAATCCGGCTGGGCGTCGTCTTTGGGATGATGTACAACAACGGAGTGGATGTGATAGCGCTTCGTTCCGACTTCGTGAATTTCTGTACCGAGATACGTTCCCTTTGTGCCTGCGTTCAGTAGCACTTCCCCTTCGCCTTCGTTCTTTGTGTGATCAGGGCCGCTTCCGTCGAGATACAACCAACCCGGCGTTCCCTTTGGAATGTGGAAGTGTACGAAGTGACGATCACCACCGCCGTTGTCTTGATCGGCGGCGAAGTTTCTGGCGATGTCTGGCTTGATCGATGTTGAGGTGTATGCGGGGAAGTGAACTCTGTCCCCGACGTTCATCACCTTCGGTGTGCGGTTTGGGTGAACGCCAGCGTAAGTGTGCATGTCTTCGTAGTGCTCGTAGCTTCCAGCGGGCGAGTTGAAGACTCTTTGAATGCCTTCGTGCAGTGCCTTCTCGTCGTGCCAAGATTCTTTGCCGGTGACGAGATAGCTGTTGATGCGCTTGTAGGCGGTGCCGGTGTACTCCTTCAGAGAGAAGAGCCGGTCCTTCATGTTGTCTAGGTGAACGCTGGCGGTTGCACCAAGTCCGCGCGACTGTGTGAAGATGTCTTGACGCAATAGATCGCCGTGCGTCGAATCCCAGCCGTGTGTGAGATTTTTTGGATCGTGGAATGTCGTCAACGGCGGTCCCTAGAAACGATGGCACGGGTGGAGGGAATCGAACCCCCGGAGCTAGGATTTGGAGTCGAAGCCGTTGACCACCAACGCACCCGTATTGTTCATCGTATTTAGGCTGGCGACCATGGAGGGACTCGAACCCCCATTTGCAACTCCATTTACGGTTACGACGTTCGTAGCGCCGTTCGGTTACATGGCCATTTGGTCGGGCACCAAGGAATCGAACCTTGTTATCTCTTGTTCCCAAAACAAGCGGCTCACCAACTGCCACGTGCCCGATAGGGAATCATTATTTAGGTGCTGGCGGGATCGCAACTTCCCGCTGGGGCTTTTGTCACTGCCAACCATTATGTCCTAACGTCCCGGTGATCAAACCAGACGGCCCCGAGAAAGGAGTTTCCTAACTCACACGCCTAGCTGGGGCTTAGGAACACATCACGCGGCAGTTTAGCGGATGTGCCCATATCCAAAACAACAGCCGTGCTTCGTGTATCAGCCCGGAAATTGTACGACACATCTAACGCCTTGTCAAGCGAAAGCCCGGTGGGCTACTTACCACCGGGCTTTCTGTCCTCTAGGTCATCGTAGGTGCCGCGTCCACAGTTTGCGTACAGGCCGCATTGACGGGGCGGCAAAATTATTTATCGCACATCCACGCCAGAATGTCAATTCTCAACCGCCTTGAATGGTGACGAATATGGGCCGTGCGTGTTGTGCCGCGTTTCGCCGTTGTGCTTCAGCGAGCCGTCCGGTCGCATCGTGAAGATGTGGCCCTTCTCTGAAGGTGCCTTTGAAGCATAGTGCAATCGCAATAGGGAGCCGTCTGGCGTCGAGTCTGCGGCATGGAGGTAGTGTCGGCCCCCATTGGCAAAGCGAGGCACCACGCCTTGATCAGCGAGCACCGTAGCAGCCAAGTCTTGCGCCATGAGATGCGGGTCGTGGCCGTGACCAGTTCGCAGCGGCGTCGTGCCGTTGGCGTGGTAGGAATCCTTCACGGCATTGAGCGTGCCAATCACGCGATCAATCGTATCGGTGTGCTTCGTCTCGATCTTGTGGTTCTTCAATTCGTCGAAGCCACCGGGGATTTCACCAGTAGACGAAGAACGGGGCGCGGATACACCCGGCCCCGTTGCAAGGATTTCGTCGAGATGCTTCTTCCAGTCGAAGCTCACGGCGGCTTACTCCAAGTCTTTGACGTATTTCGTCTTCATATAGCGGTCGTTCGATACATAACGAGCCTTGAGCTTGCCGTCTTCCCCCATGTGAACGCTATGAAGGAAATTGTCTTGGTGATCGTCGGCGGCTGGTAGACCAGCGTGATTGCGGAGAACCGCCGCGCCGAGAGCACCAGCGGTGTCTTCGTTCGAGTGGAAGCCCTCGAAGTGATAGTCGCCGTTGTAGCCGGTGTAATACTTTTCCAGCTTCGGAAGGTGATCGTCGTCGCTCTTGCCCATGGCGTCGCTTTCCTTGGCAAGCGAGAGCATCGTCTTCACGTGAGCGACAATCGGTTGGTGATGTCCTGCAATCTGGAAGTCCTTCACGGACTTAAACGGATCGACGGGAGGCGGGGCCGGTGTTGCCGGTGCTTCTTGCGGGATGCCAGCGGACTTCTTGTAGGCCGCTCCCGGTTCTGGGCGCTTCCCAAAAATAGCATTGAAGATCGGCCCCTCATTGAGTTGCACACGATCAACGGCGGCGGCGGCTTCTTTCTTCCAATCCAAGGGGGCGGCTCCTAGCTACGAAAATGATTCCGTATATTTAGGGGCCGCCCGAGCTTGGTTTACCGCAATGCCGCACGCTCGCGAATGGCGGCCAGCGTGTGGTCCTGAAGCAGCCGCCCATTGCGCCATGTTGGCACGAGCAAGTTGTTCGGTAGGTCCGATTCCGGCGTCTCACCGATATTGGCGGCGATATAGCCGACATGATCGCGGTAGAAGACCGCTTGGCGGCCACGCTTCGATTTCTTGCCGGTGTCCGTCACCGGGTCTTTGAAGACATCGTGCCAGATGCCATCGATCTCGATGGCCGACGCCTTCATGGCGAAGCCCATCGTGTCACGGTTCACTTGCTGCAAGAGTGCGCCGCCCATGCCGAACACGATATTCGACACGGCCCACTTTGCGTTCACGAGCGCGGCGAGGATGCGCTTGATCGACTCATAGTTGATGCCGTCGCCTTGGATGACGCCGATGTATGGCGGCAGAACCTTGTAGCCTTTTGCGTTGGTCGTGTAGCCGAACTTCGCGCCCAAGAGATCGAGGATTTGCGGCACGACTTTTTCTGGCACGCCCGAGTCTGGGCGAACGACAAGGCGTCCACCCTTCGCACCGTAGGCGATCACTTCGTCCTTCAGCACGCCGCCCCAGATGTTCGAGACTGCGTTGTAGATGTCGTATGAGTCGGAGACGACGGCGATCAGCTTGTTCGTATCACCGAACGTCGTGAGCATGTTGCGGTACGCATCGACTTCGCGTTCCTTGCCCCATGACGTGATCGTTGAGTGCTCCGCAGCCGGGATCGAGTAACCGGCCATGCGCTCGTTGTAGTACTTCTTCAGCATGTAGAGGCTGACTTTGTTGTCAGTGCCGATGAAGTTGACAAGGTGAGCAGCGCCGCCGAGTTGTGCGGACTCTTGTGACGAGACACCGCGCGATCCGAAATCATTCAGGAAGAACCCGATGACCATTGCATCGAGCGCTTTTTCGGTGCCGTCAGTCTGCAAGAGGTATTGGCGGCAGATACGCTTGATCTCGCGCGAAAGCGTTGCAACCGTCGAGCCGTACCAGACTGCCGAAAGCATCCGCGTTTCGAGGTGCGAGTTCAGATGATACATGCGCGGATCGGTGTTACGCATCTGCACAAGCGGCACGCCCGCTGGCACCACTGTACCTTCCGGCAATGCTTCGATGGCAACCGGGAAGCGACCGCCGTGTTCGCGGACCAAGATGTCCCACGGCTCACGATTGAACGGCAGGCCGTGATCGATGGAAAGCTCTTGGTCTTCGTCAACGTCGTACTTCGTGATCGGCTTCGACATGTACTCCTTCAGGAAGTATTGCAGGCCGAAGAAGACCCCGCCGTCATAACCTACCGGGGCGAGCGATGATGTCGAGCGCCACATCGAGTTGCGCGATTCAAGGTACGATGAAACGGCTTCTGTGCCCGCTGGGTATTGCGGGCGGTGTGACACCTTGTACGAGTCGGTGTCGATGTTGATTGGGATGTACATTCAAATTCTTTCTCTGTTTGAGATTGGTCGATCCATTCATTCCGACGTGATCGGTTTAGAGCATACGCATCATCGACTTGATGATGTTGTGGTGGTCGATGAACAAGTCTTCTGTTTGAAGGCGTGAGACATCGTACCATGCGGCATGAACCGCATCGTCGCTTCCCTTCACTGCGGGAAGCTTTGGTGACTTTGGGAGATCGAGAAGGAACGCCGTGGTGATGAAGCGTCCGCGAGGATCGCGGTGGGGCGCATCGAAAATCTTGTGTCCCTTCACCGAAGAGCGCAACACGGCGGGCGGAAGGTCGATCTTCGTTTCTTCCTTGAGTTCGCGCAGCGCTGCATTGAGCAAGCGTTCGTTCTGATTGACGAAGCCGCCAGGGAGCGCGAGCTTGCCCTTGCCGGGATGCGCCTTGCGTTCGACGAGAAGGATTTGGCCGGACTGAACCGCCACGGTGTCAACCGTGTTGAACGTCGGCGGATATGGCGCATTCGCCCACGGCTTCTTGTAGTTCTCGCAGAAGCGATGCTCTTCGAGAAGGTCGCGATACGTCTGCGACTTCCAGAACTGCATGATGCGAGTGCCGATGGCGGGAGGCACGTCAGCTTGGCCGCTGGTGAGGAAGATGTCTAGGTCGATCTCATCGCCCTTGTCGTCGGGCGAGAGCGTGAACAGCACGCGGCGGATGTCGGTGGCGTTGAGAGTTGCGAAGCGTTCGTTGGCCACGTCCACGCTTCCCCATTGCGGGAAGAGACGGAGATAATACGATGTCGCGTCCTTGTTGCGTCCGATCAGACCGATCTTCGCGTTCGGATCGTAGCCGACTTGCTTCCACGCGGCTTCTTGAACTTGGAGAACCCATTCGTCGTCGTCGTACACGTCGTCGAGCGGGGCGATGGAGACGCGGGGCTTGTCCACCCAACGATCAAGGCCAAGGCCCATCTTGATCATGGATGCCCGTTCGTCGAAGTTGAACGGGTTGTGCGTCGAGCGCGACAGATTGGCAGAACCAACCAGCACCAAGAGATGTTTTGCTTTTTGGAGTGCGGTATCCATCACCGCGAGATGGCCCATGTGTGGGGGCTGAAACCGGCCAACGAAGACCAGCAAGTCGTATTCGTATTCCAACGATGATCCTTCCGTTTGAAGAACTATGTAATCGAAGCGGTCGATCCGCAACGTTTGTATTGTCTATTTAGTCGAATTGTCCCGCGCTACGGGATGTTCGTCAAGGAGTTTTTGGTGCCGACGTAGGCGGGTCGATCACGTGTGGGTGTTCGCCCAATTCCGTCACGCTAACGAAGCGTCCGATATATCCGAGGATGCTGTTTGTCTTTGGATCGACGAACGGACGGGCAATGCAGACAACGCGGTAGCGTGTCTTGTCTACAGAAATGATGTCGTACTCGCCTTCGTATGATCGAGCCTTTTTGATCGAGGCTTCCCATTCAGAAAAGACTTTGGCGCGATCTTCTGGTGCAATGATAACTTCCCAACCGCAGCCGAGAACTTCGGTGAGTTGGCGTCCAGTTAGATTCAGGTAAGCCCAATTGGCGCGGACACAGTTGCCGTTGCCGTCAGTCTCAAAAATCGGATCGCGAAGCGAAGCCACGAGCGCCCATTGGCGGGCGTCCATTCGTGTTGCGTCAATTCTTACCGCTTCCAGCCCGTTCTCGATTCTGTTTACGGAGTCTCGAAGCGACGATCCACCGTTGGCGCGGAATTCTCCAATTACGGCGTCCGCGATGTCAGCGATCTTCTCCATCTGGACGAATGATCTTTTGACTGACTTGAGGCCGGGCAGTATCCACTTCCAGACTGCAAAGGCCGCACCGCCTACCGTGATCAGTGCCGCGACAATTTTGGCGATGTCGTCGGCATGTGCCGCAATATTCGATAGGTCCACTGCGTTTCCTGTAAAGCTAGAAAAAAGGGACGGCCAACGTGACCGTCCCTCAACTTCTATTTAGAAGAACGTCAGTTACGGTGTCGGCGGATTCCGCAACTGAATTTCGCGCTCTTCACCGGCCTCGAACTGTTCCTAGACGCTGCCTGCAACGATCACGTTGTAATCGTCCAGATTGATCCGTGGGTAGCCTGCGAGGTGCAACCAGAAGCCTTCCCACAGATAATCGAGGTGCGTCTCGTACACCCGCTTCTGATCTATCAAGAGCGTCTGTTCGTTGCGGAACTCAATGCGCCCGGCTTCGATGGCGGCAGAGATGCGCTGATACAGAACCGGATCGACGCGGCCAGGATAGTTTTCCTGAATCCATTGGAAGACGGCTTGGTTGCCGTCTGGGCCGTTGCGAGCGGCGAGAGCGCCTTCGATCACCGAACGCAAATCGGCGGTGGCCATTTCCGGCACTTGCGCCATTTCGCGGATGCGGGTCGTGTAAGACGACAAGACGTTTTGGTTGTTCGTCCATGACGCTTCGATTTGACGCTCGCTGCGAGCACCGAATGCCTTGGCGTTGGCGAAGTTCACAACACCAAAGATCACAATGAAGCCGATGCCGATAAGCCAGCCCCATTGTCGGGCGAGTTTCCCAAAGTCGATGTCCATTTCTTTTTCCCTTCTAACGACGATACTTCGAGTAGATGCCCTCGAAGAATTCGTTCCTGTGGAAGACATACGACAACCCGATGCCTCCACCGATTGAAATGATCGCGGCCACGATCAGCAGCCACGTGGGCGGCGGGATGTCGCCGCGCAAGTACTCGAACTCATGCATCGGACGGCGCTCGAAGAGAAGTGCGAGTTCTTCCACTTGCTCCATCGTGCGGTGCGGATCGAGCGAGGCGAACGGTTGCCCGATGTTTTGCTCGAAGAATGATCGCGTTTCGATGTTGAACGATTCGTTGCGCGACCATGACATCACTTCAGCCCAAGCAACGTTGCCTTGGTTAAGGCCGATGAAGACGACTGCATCGTTCTTCTTGAAGCCGTGCCAATGGCGACGCATGGCGAACGCATAATCGCGTTGCGTGCCTTCCGTCACAACGATGATCATGTTCATCTGTTGTGTTGGACCAACACGTGAAAGCACGTTCGACAGTTGACGATTCCACTCGCGCTCATTCTGAAGGCGAACGTTCGGCGTCACCACACGGTCGATGCGATAATAGTCCACGATCTCGTCTGGATAATCAACCAAGAGATCGGCATAGGTGGTCGTCGCTTCCGGCGCTTCATTGAAGAGCGAGCGATCAGCGGCCATCACCCAATTCTGATAACGGTTTGGGCGCGACACAGGATCGCCCGGCCTGATCTCTGCCCAGCGTGGCGGTGTGCGTGCTCCCTGACGATCAACGCGGGCGATCTCAATGCGGTTCTGGTGAATGTTCGTGGAGACGAGCCACTGTTGCTCCCACGGATAGACGTAGCACGTGTCGCATTCAGTGTGGCAAGACTGCCTTGACTGCGAACGCCCGTTCGAGTCGGTGTAATATTCCGTCGAGCAAACTTGGTGACAGTTGCACGAGTAGCCATTACGGCACGGGTTCATCGTGTTCGTCGGGCACGAGTAGCGCCAGACATCGGTTTGTGTCACCGCGCCGTTCCAGATTTCGTTATCCCACGTTGCGGAATCTTTTCCGGCAAGCCACACGAGCGACACCGAGAGGATGCCGACAACACACTGCGCCGCGAACTCTTTCCACGAGATGTCGAGCTTCAGCACGAACTTCGCGAAGAGAGCAATCGCAACCGGGATGAAGAGAAAGAGGTAGAAGAGAAGTGACATGCCGCCGCCCTAAAATAATGGACGGCCAGCACCAGGGATTGGGCGGGGGGAGATTGCCCTGGTGCCAGCCGTCTTTTCGCTCTTGCGAGCGAACTGGTTAGTTCGCTGCCTTCTTCGAGGCCGCGCCGTTGGCCTTCGTTGCCGCTGGGATCAGCGTCGAAAGCAAGCGTTGGCCTTCTTCAGTTGCAGCGAAGCCTTCGAGTGCGGAGCCGAGTGCAACGCCACCCTTCGACGAGAAGAGATCGCCCAGCGATTGCACGCCGCCTTGGATCGAGCCGCCGTTGGCGATGACCTTGAGATCGGCCTTCTCCACCGCGCCAGCGTAGGCGACGCCGATAGCTTCGTCCTTCTCCACGTTGCGGATCGAAACAAGGTAGGTCTGGTAGCCTTCGTTGCTGCCGATTTCCTTCGCGAGCGCGAGGTTCGCAGTGACGGGAGCCATGGCGATAGCGGTTTCCGCCGCACCTTGGGCCTTACCTTTCGCTTCGATACCTTCAGCTTCGCGGAGAGCGGTCTGCAAGTTACCTTCAGCGATGAGCGTGAGGTTGGTCTTCTGACCTTCCGCCGTGATGACTTGCTGTTGCTTGTCACCTTCGGCGCGAACGATGGCCACTTGCTTCGCAGCTTCCGCCGTGATGACCGCCGTTTGTTTGTCTTGGTCGGCCTTCACGATAGCAGCGGCCTTGGCGATTTCCGCCTTGCGCTGCGTTTCGACGGACACGACTTCCATGTCCTTGCGCTTCGTTTCTGCGGCTTGTTCGGCGGTGGCTTGCTTCGCCTTTTCTTGGGCGATGCCGACTGCCTGAACTTGCTGCGCTTCACGTTCGCCAACGAGTTGCTTCGCTTCCTGCGCCCGAATGTCAACCGATTGTTGGTTGGCGATTTCGGCCTCTTGAGCGACACGCTTCTGTTCGGCAACCTTGCGGCGTGACTGTGCTTCGATTTCAGAAGTCTTTTCCGCCATGATGCGGTGGATCGGACCTTCCTTCGAGCCGTTGATGTCACGCACGTCGTTGAGCGCGATGTTCTTCACCGCTTCGACGCCCCACGATTGAAGCTCTTCCTTGATTTCGTTCGTGAAGGCTTCGCCAAGCGTCGTGCGCTTCAGCATGATCTCGTGGATGTCGTGTGCGCCGAGCACGGCACGGACGGCGGATTCGCAGACACGGAACATCTGATCTTTGAGATCAGAGAACGTGTTGATGCGTTGTGCCGCAATCACCGGATCGGAAATGCGAAGGAACGCCATAAGATCAAGCTCGAAAGGAACGCGGTCCTTGTCGTAAGCCGGATAGGCGTCCATCGGCACTTCAAAGTTCGACACCGGGAGTTTCGTCACGGTGACACCGAACACTGGAATGAACGACGGGACTTCGTAGTAGATGTTGCCAGCAGAGAGGCCAGCGCCGAACGCGATGGTCTTCTTCTTGTACTGAACAACGTGGACCATATTGGTCGGAACAATGCGCCGCCAAGCGAAGGCGAGCATTGTTGCAATGACGGCGACGGCGATCAGAATGATGCCCCCGCCCAAAGTAGCAAGCATTATGTGTTACCCTTTCACGGATGATTTTTTGATGCTTCCAATCTGGAAGCACACACCTAAAGTCGCAGCGGAGAGAACCGTAGAGTGTGCCGCGCTTCGAGTACTCGAAGAACGCTTTCTCCATGTGCTCTTCCGTCAAGTAGCGTCCGCACGTCCACCACACTCCCACATCACTGCGGAAGAACGGTGCCTCATAGCGGCATTGGATTTTGAATCTCTTGCGCCCTTTGTTCTTTGCCGGGAGCGGCTTGGTCACTTGCGTTGGCGCTTTCTGCCGACGCTTGTCCTTGAACTTCGTGACCGCTTCTCGTGTGTATCCGCTCATGGCTCTAATTTACGATACAAACTTCCCTGCATCATGCAAGAAGAATTTTACAGCTTCTTGTTTATGCTGTTGATTTGGACATGGCCGTTCTTGAAGTCCATCTTGTTCGGGACAACCGATAGATCGACTTTGATGCTGTTCTTGCTGCACTCATCGAGCGCGGCGTTAAGCGCCACAAGATGACGCCTCACTTCACCGGCCAAGTACTTGTCGCGATCCGGGCCGGGGAGTTCGTGAACCTTCACCGTCGTCACAACGACTGGCGGAGTGTTCTTCTGTTGCTCTTGCCGCATCATGCACGGACAAAGAGGATCGCCGTTCTGTGGGCCGACGCAATTGCAGGCGTGCATGTCCATTAGTTCGTGCCGTTGATGAACTTGACCACTTCTTCGCGGTCGCCGCTTGCTGCGGCCATGAGGCCAAGGCCAGCAAGCGCCGGATTGGTGGCTTGGCTTTCAGTGTCCGGGTGCTTCGACAAATCGCTCATGAACGAAGCCACGGCGTTCACATAGTCGCCGTCGTCAACGTAGGTGAGTGCGCGATCTTTCGCCCACTGCAAATGTTCTGCGCGATTCATTGTGCTCCCTTCAGATTTTCCGTTGACAACAGATAGGCGTTGCAGAGCTTCACGATGTCGTGCTTCGTGAAGCTACGATGTGAGTAGCCGTCCGGCATGACCAAGGCCGCGAATTCTTCGCCGTAGAGGCGCATGCTTTCGGCAGGTTGTTGTCCACCGATTTTCCAATTGCAGCGGCGATCAAGATGACCACCGATGCAGCACGGGCTTTCGGAATCTGCGGCGATCCATGTGGCCATGTCGATCTTAGACATCGGCAGACGCCCGTGCTCAACATCGTCCGCGAAAATCCTCACGGCATTCCGAAACGCTTTCAGCGTTGGAACGGTCACTTCTTCATCGATCACATTGCTCATGATGTTTCCTTGAGGTGTTGGTGTGCCCGGATGGATTTGAACCACCGATCAGAGTGTTATGAGCACCCGGCTTTGAACCAGACTAAGCTACGAGCACCGGAGTTTTGTTGACAACCCAAGCGGCCTTGTACTTAGCCCAGCCCGTGAAGGCTTCCTTGGGTTGATAGTCTAGCTGATAACCCCAGCGACGCAAGAGTTCTTCAAAGTTCTCGAACGTGACACCCAAGAGGCCGTCAGTCTTGATGAAGTTGGCCTCCGGGAAAGCAAACGGGAGATCGTCGAGCGCAAGCCATTCCGTGGCCTGCGGATGTTTGTCAAGCCACTCTTGAACTTCTTGCGGGCGCGGCCCTGTGCCGCCGTCCGAATGGCCGAGCGTGTCGGTGCGCCAGTCTTCGTGAAAGAACTCGATGCCGATGCCGGTAAGCTCAACGAACTCTTCGAGATTGTAAGCATCCTTGCGCCATGCAGAAGACACGACAATCTTCACCGGCTCAAACTTGTTGAGTTCAGTGAGAAGGAAGTTGAGCATCGACACCTTGTTCATGTCCACGATCTTCGGGAAGAACATGTGTGCCGCTGGCGTCGTGTAGATGTAGAAGTCGTCGGCTTGGTTCAGCACGCCGTCTACGTCGAGAAACAAAATCTTCAAGCCGTCTTCCCCCGCGAAAAAATCCAAAAGGCAGTGTAGTCTTCAAAGTACGCGGGCTTATCGAATTCGATTTCCCAGCCTGCGTCACGATACACTTCCTCGAAGTTGAGCCAACCACGGGCAAAGATTTCGGAACGTTCGAGCTTGTCGTTGAAGCCAATGATGCGGTCGATGACTTCATCTTGGTTGAAGCGAGCGCGACCATTGGTATAGCGCTCTGCGAGCAAGGCATTCACTGCCAAGAAAACCGCATCTGGAAATTGCTCGAACTTCGTTTCGGCAATGTCATTTGGAGAGATTGGTTTAGTCATCGCGGGCTAGGTATCACCTTTTGCCGGGGATGTCAAGTGGTGCCTGTGGTGAGGGTCGAACTCACACTGGACGCTTTTTGAGGGCGGTGCCGCTACCGATTGGGCTACACAGGCAGTTCCCGTCTCTCCGGGGTGTCAAGCGTCCTATAGTTTCCGTCTGGACTTTTCGACGTATAATGGTGGACCACGCGAGGATCGAACTCGCCACCTCCTGCTTGCAAGGCAGGCGCTCTCCCAAATGAGCTAGTAGCCCGAAAACTTTGTACCATTCTATTTAGCAACCTTCACCAAGTCAAGCGACAAGTGAGGATTTCGTCTTCTTCGACGTTCATTTTGCAGTCGTCATCCCAATCCTGCCCCACGTCGAAAATCTCTTCCAGGCCACCGAGATCGACTTGATCAACGAAGTCCCGTGAGGGTGGCCGCTGGGGCGGAATGTCAGGCTGGTCCACGGCATCGATGAACCTTGGCGGGTCCATAACGATTGCTGGGCGTGGCTCTTCCAGAATGATTTCTGAAGGTGTCTGGGCTTGTGCAGACAAGCCCAAGAACCATCCAAAAAGGAAACCCGCGACGGCGATCAGCGCGAAGAGAATGATGTCTAGGAATTTTTTCATGAGAAATGGTGCCCCGTGTGGGAATCGAACCCACGCAATGTCGGTGTGTAAAACCGTTGCCTTTCCACTTGGCGAACAGGGCAACTCTATTTATACAACGTCGTTGAGAAAAAGTACAGTGAATGTTTCGGCCAAGTCGATGTCTTTTCCGTAGGCGTCCACAAGATCAGCCCACAAGAAGTCGCCGGGATCAGAAACGTCACGTGGATCGGATTCCACAACTGCGAAGTTCGAGTTGGCGTGCCAGTCAAGAAGCTGGCCAAGCGGCCCAACGACAATGCCGGTCACGCGAGAATGTCCGAACGTCTCCTTCGAGTGGGCATCTTTCTTTTCGACGAGATCGCCAAGCTTGGCGTTGAGCGCCCACTTGTTTCCGCGTCTGAACGTGTTGCTGCCGTTGAAGGTGGGCCGAAGCCCACCCCGGAAGAGAAGTTCAGTCATGGGAGTACTCTTCTTCCTCGCACTTGTTGGCGGTGATGACGACGCTCACGTGATCACCGAACGCATCGCGGAAAAGATCGTCGGGGAGCTTGGCCAGTTTTTCGGTGATCTTTTCGACGGCGGCGACGCTCATCTTCAGCGCTTCGAGATCGGGATATGTCTCTTCGTCGAGATAGCGTTCGATGTGGTCGAGAGCGCGAGCGCGGGCATAGTCTTCGCCCTTGTTGGAGACGTACCACGTGTCGAGTTCGAGCGTGCCATCCTTCTTGTACGCAATGGCGGCGTCGATGTTGTCGAGATAGAAAGATTCGTCTTCTGCGTAACCGCCTTCAAAATCGGCAGGCACGATCCAGATGTCGCCAACGCTGAACACACATTCTTCGCCGTCGTTGAAGTACGGCGTGTACTGCGTCCACGAGATGCCGAGGTTCGGATATTCTTTCAGTGCTTCTTGCACTTGCTTGAAGATCGGCTTGGCGACGGCCTTGATCTTGTCTTCGTAGGACTTCCGCGTTTGCGCGATGTCGTCAAGCACGGCGTTGAGATTGTCGAATGTTACGTCTGTCATTTGTAGTTGAGCACCAAGTTCACTTCAGGGGTTAAGCGCTTCAAGATCGCGCCAGAGATGAGAGTTGCGACGTTCGCGATCATCATTTTTGGATTGGGTGAGATCACATCCGATACCGGATACCACCGGCACGTCTCTTCGGTTTTGTTGGCTTGGAAGGTTTCGAGTTGGATGTCATTGAGCCGCGTTGTGAAGCAATGCGCAACATCGAATCTGTTCGGCCCGGTTGGGATCGTGATTTGGGCATACGGCTCCCATTGCGTGTGTGCAGTAATGATTCCGCATTCCTCGAAGAACTCACGCTGCATGGCATCGAGCGGAAGTTCGTTTGGCTCGATCTTGCCGCCCACGCCGTTCAGTCGGCCACGCTGCCAATCCGGTTTCAATTTCTCAATGAGCAAAACGGAATCATTATGGAAGGCAAAGCCTATGACGTACTTGTTCGTGTATGATTCCATCTATTGTACGATTCAATCCGTGTTGGCTTCGTGGCCGTAGTCGGGAATGCGAATTGTGCCGTCGTCAACTTCGCGGTCAGTCACGGGCGGTGGAGATTGTACGAAACGACGAGCCGTTCCGTCAAGCACAACCTTCCGCAAGTCTTCGTGGGAAGCCCCAGAGAGCGCCGCCCTACGAAGCTCTTCGAGTTCTTCGATCTTCGTGTTGAGATCGCCACGAACATAGTTGCCGAGATCAACGGAGCGCCGGGTCTTCTCTGCACGCATCCACGGCTCCACCAGTTCGAGGTGCTGAAGCCAGTCTTGAATCGTTGGGATGCGCCCGAGATCGTCGAGCACGTGTTGCTCTGCAACGTCGCGTACCGACACCTTATCGCCGTCGCTGTTGACGATGAAGGTGCCGAAGATGCGCTCGCAAAGGTAGATACCGAAGCTGTTGTGCAAGATCGCACGGTGCTTCATGTGCGGGTAGGCGATCTTGGGCCAGTCGAAGAAGTCGTGGATCGCCTGATAGTCTTCTGGCAATCCGCCGAACTTCTTCGCGGAGATCGTGGCGTGGATCAGCGGCTTCACTTCATATACTTCTGAAGCGCTTCGCCGTTCGTTTCGACATATTTGCGAAGACCAGCCGCCGCTTCTTGTGGCGTGATCTTGCCGCAGGAATCGTCGCTTCCTTCCTTGTAAAGCGAGCGAGCCGCCTGACGATTCATCCCGTAGAACAATGCGTTTGCATGGTCGGGATGAAGCTCGAAGAATTCCGCGCCTGCGTTCCAGCCGTCAACGATCACGCCGTTCTTTTCATAAACGACATCGCCTTTGCCGCGCTGTGATCCGCTGACGCCTACGGCAACATACAGCCCTTGTTCGTTGAACTCCTTGATCAAGGCCGCGTGACCAAGCACGCAAGCCGTGGAGCCGCAGAAACCTTCGTCGAGCACGACTTCGACTTCGACTGTCTTTTCAAGTTCGGAAACGTAGAACGCCGGGTCGCACGCATTGCGCTTTGAACCGCCAACCTTGCCGCGAAGGCGCTTCGTCTTTGCGAACTCGCCCCTCATTATGGGCGGAAGATATTTGCCCACTTCTTGATCGTACCTGTGCCGATCCATCGCATCGTACCAATGCGAGATGTTGAAGTGTTCGTTGGCCACTTTGTCGAGGCGGTCGGCCAAGCGAAGAAGACGTTGCTTGCCGAGTTCAGTCACGTACTGCGTCATTTGTCTCTCATTAAAAAGAATGGTCCTGGATAAAGGGATCGAACCTTTGTCTCCGGTTCCACAAACCGTTGCTCTACCATTGAGCTAAACCAGGATAATTATGCAGCCTCGTATTTAGCTGCGAGTTCGTTGAGGCGCTTGGCGGCGCGGTCGCCCTTCCAGAAGCCACGAAGGCCGTCATTGAACATGATCAGACCTTCGTCGAAAAAGGAATAAGACTTACAGTCGGCATTGTCTCCCGCCAGCGCAGCGCGACGTTCGGTGAACCCCTTGTCGTGTGCCGCTTTCTGTATAGCGCCGACACTGCACCAGTTCGTGGCATAGTCGCTAAACGGAGAAACTGACTTCCCGGTTGAGCTACGAGCAAGCTTTTTGCTCGCATAGTTGAACCGAATGAGCTTCGCCGCGTCCCGGCAAATCTCCGCCATCTCTTTGTCTGTTGGCGGGCGGTCGATTGGCGTTTGGAGCGACATGTTAGCCTGCGACAACTGCGGTTTCCAGTTCATAGACACGCTGGGTTGGAACGATGGGCGGCGGCGGTGGTGGAGCCGTCAGCGTTTCTTGGGGCGGCGCTTCAACAACCGGCTCTTCCTTGCGGCGGAGCGGACGGACGTTCGGACCAACCGGCTCCTTCTTCGTGAGGTAGTTCTTGAAGTCCACCAGCTTCATCCACGCACCATGCGCGACCAGCGCCAGATAGTTGCGCGAGATGTACAACACCGCGAACAGCACGCCGAGTTGAATCGCGAGAACGGTGACGAAGCCTTCCCAGCCCATTTGCTGGAACCAAGAGTTCATCGGGCCGATGACGTAGTACTTCATGTGGTTGTAGATGTTCTGTGTCAGCGGCACGACGCCGAGCATGAACCCCATGATCCATGTGAAAGCATTGAAGCCAAGGAACAGGGCAAAGCCAATCGCCCGGAATGGGCGGTGTTGCTCTGTGGCCAGCTTCTCGTAGAAGGCTTCATACGCCTTACGAGATTTCGTCATCGGTTTCTCTCCTACGCGACGAAGAATTTTCATGATACTTCTCTCTTCAATTGGAACACTGGACGACTAGCTTGTCAAGCTTACGATTCGTCCAGTGCCCGGTTCGGGAAAGCCTTCTCCCACAAAGTCTTGAAAATCCAGGATGAATCGCTGCGCCCATCGCTGGCCGCAAGCTTGTTGATCTTGGTCTTCAGTTCTTCGGAGGTGCGGAAGGATTGATAGAGGGGGCGACCGCCTTTGGCTTTGAGCTTCTTTGCGGTCTTCGCAATTTTTTTCGTCATGTGGTCAAGCATATAGGGATGGAATGCACATTACAAGTGTCATCTTGTGAGATTCATGGTTGCTTTTCGTGATACGTCGTCGCGCCGTGGAATCTGGCGCTCGCACCGCAGCCCAGGCTTTGATCTTCGATCTTTGCCCCGGTTGCTTCATGATCGCGATTTTCAACGCTGCCGTTGAACTCGCGGATCGCAACGGCCAGCCGCGCAGCGAGCTTGCCCGCAGCTTGAGCGCTACATTCGCCCAACTCGCGGATGGCGATTCGTTGATCGAAGAGATCACCGTCATCCTCGATCCACCAACTGCCATCGCGGCCTGATAGAAGGAACTGCACATGCCTTTCCGCCCAGAACAAAAGTACTTCGGCGCAGAGAAGCGCCGCAACACCGCCAACGGCGAACTCTTCGTGCGTCTCGTGAAGATCGCGTTCGGTGACGAAGCCACCGTGCTTGTCGGCCACCACATCGTTTACGAATTCGGCGGCGACCTCGAAACGGAAGACGAAATCCCGAGCGCCGACACGGTTCTGTTCGATCACCCGATCATGACCGCCGTCTTCGGTGATGCGGCCATCCCGCTCATGCAGAAGATCGCCGCGCAACTGCCGGGCGAACGCGAAGCCACCGTGCTCGCCGCGCTCAACCAACTCGAAGCCGCGCCCCTCGCGGCGTAACAAGGAGAAGTCGCCGTGATCAATTACGAACATCTGAAACGTGCCGTCATTGACGCTGGCGACTCTTTCCACGAGTGGGAAGAGCAGTGGCGAGTTCACCACGAAGAAGTCCACTACGAGCGGACTCGCTTCGGTTAACCGGAAGGGAGGTGCGAGCTATCAAGTGCAAATCATCTTCTATGTCGTTGCCAGTAGGGACGTGTGGTGAATTCACCTATGCGGCCTTCTTGGCAACGGCACACCAAGACTTCTTTCCGCTGTATCTTGCGACGTGCTACTTTCTCCGGGAACGTTTCTCCGGTTACAAATTCGCGGCAGTACAGATACACAAGCTGCACCGAACAATTGCAGCGCGGATCACACGCTAACTTGGGGACGCTGAAACCGGCGTCCCCATTTAGGATCGAACGATGAGAGACATCTTAATGGTGATGATGGCCCTTAAGCATAAGGACGCCATCGCGGCGGCGAAAGCCGATCCGAACTTCGACATGTCCGACATCCACCAGCATAAGTGCGGGTGTGGGTGCGTCTGGGAGCACGATCTAAACGAGATCGAAGAAGCGGGCGCTCACAACTGCCCGAAGTGCGGGACGGTCGTCACCGCCCGGCACTATGACGCTGACAATCCGCACCCTGACAACGAAGACTCGAAGCGCCGCGTCATTGCTGGGATGATAAGATTTGGCCTTGGCTAATCTTCTCGAAGTCTGGCGACTCTTCGATGTTGGAATCCAGAAGGGTATCCTCGATCTTGTAGCGCCAGACTTTGAACCCTGCGGCCTTCAAGTCGGCCACACAGAACTTCGTGCGGTTGAAGATCGTCTCCCATGACGAATGCCGCGTCGTGCAGAAGGTATCGAACCTTGAGCGCTCCGGTGTATCGCCGGGGCGCTTTTGCATGAGCAAGTCCGCAACGCGGAAGTGATGTTTCTTCACCAGCGTTGCGAGCTTGTCGAGCGTGCGGCCATGCACCGGCTCAATGGTGATGTGGGCTTCATAGTAGAGCTTCGATTGTGTCACTTCTTTTCATCCCACAGAGCAACGAAAGGCAGGATCACCACCAAGAGCGCTGCCAACATGCCGATGCCTTCGTGCATTTATGATTCCGTCTTCAGGAGATAAGCGTTCGAGACAACCTTGAAGGAGAACGACGGGTCGTCCACGGACTTGTACACGACGCCTTCGCGCGGCACTTCATGATTGATCATGGACGGACCATCGGCCCGCGCCAAGATCGCGTCCTTGTCACCAAGCTCATTCAGACGCACCACGCCGAGGTATGGAGCGTGCATAAGCCCGTCGATCAGGCCAGTCACCAAGCGACGTTCTTCCGGCGTCAAGCGGCGTTGCCTATTGATGTCGTAGATGTTGAAGAGCCGGAACTGGTGTTCCGTCAGCTTGTAGTGGTTGCCTTGGATGCCAGGACCAATGAGTTCGCCTTGAAGGGAGAACGCTACGGGCGCTGGCGGATACGGAAGCTCACCAGCCGTAACGCGGGCCGAGATCGAGCGCATCTGTTCTTCCAAGTTGAGCTTCTTCGCGACACGCCAGAACACCGACGCATAGTCTTGGTTGCGCGAGCACACACCGAAGTTTCCGTCCTTGTCGAGATAGACGGTCATCGACGAGCCTTCGAGCTTTTCGGTTTCCTCGAAATACTCAAGCGGGAAATTTGATTCCCGGCGTGCCAGCACTCCGATAAGATTCTGGAAACGCTCTTCGTCTGTCTTTGGCGTGTGATACGGGAACGTGCCGCGCGAGGCGCTACCTTCGCCGGGTTGCGGACGCTCCCACTTCAGCACACCAAGCCATTCCGTGAGATCAGTTCCCGGCTCAACCGGAATCTGTTCTGGATTGAGAGCGGCTTCGTTGGCCGAAATCATTTCAATCCGCTGAAGCTTGTTCGGCGGGACAAGCGAGTGAATGAGAATGAAGGGTGCGCCCTCATCTTCGTAGAACTCCCGCAGTGGAATGATCACGCCCTGTGAGAGTTGACCGCGCAGACGAATGGTCTTGATGCGAGCGCCTTCGTGGCCGTTCCACTTGATCGCTTGTTTGCCCAACCACGCATACTGCGGGCGCTTGATGTCCAAAAAGGAATCGATCTCGTGGTAGACAACCAAATCGCCTACTGTGTGGATTCCTTTTTGTACAACACACTGCCAGCCGAGTCCTTCCATCTGAAGAAGCTCGATCTTGTCGGCGTCCGGGATTGGCGTCAGCGATTCAACACGCTGGATAGTCGCGAGCTTGCGATCAGTCATCGTCTTCTTCCTCTACGATGTAATGGACGCGGAGGCCGACGACTTCCCCGTCAGTATTGTACATGGCGAACACCGGATACACGCCGTCGCCGTAGGCCGTGCCGCTGGCCACTCCGAAATCATTTTCGTAATAGCCGCCGTTCGTGCCTTCACAGATGTCGCCGTAAAAAGAATGCTCCATGTATTCCAAGGCATTCTCTTTCTTGATTTCCTCGAACCAAGTCTCGAAGTCGAAGAAACCAAACTGGCCAGAGTCCACGCCGAAGCCATGTTCGTTCTTGACTGGCGTCCAGCCCGAAGCTGGGATCGCGTTCGGTTCGCTTTCATGAAGGATCATGAGAGCGGCGTGTTCTTCTGCAAGGTGCGAGCGCCACTTGCCGTTCTTCACGTTGAAGATCGTGGCCGCACATTTCGTGTCGGCACCATAGCACGGATCGGTGGCGCGGATCGCGCCGGACTTCACTTCAAACATAACTCACTTCTCCGATCTTCTCGCGAATGTCGAGACGTTTTTGTACAAGACGCCGTTGTGCGGCATCGATGTTCATGAGCATTTCTTCGGCTTCGCTCATTGTGCAACCCGGTGAATGTCGGCGGAAGTGATACTCGTCTTCCCACCAACGCAAACGCTGGGCAAGTTTGATCTTCTCGCGCACATAGAGACGATATTCGTCAGCGCCCTTGAAGTCACCGAAGCGATGATCCCAGAGATGCTTCATCTCGTGCTTCAGCGCACGCTCATACATCGCATCCGCCAGACGCACGTAAAATGCGTCTGACGTGAAGCGAGCGTTCACTTCGGCACGAATGGCGTCCAGGGCGTCCATTAGCCGCCGAGCAACTTGGACCAGTCGCCTTCGAGAAGCGCCTTGTTGAGCTTGCCGCGAGCTTTGCCGAGCTTTTCTTCGGCTTCCTTGCGGGCCTTCGTGCGTTCTTGCGAGAACACTGCCGGAAGCTGTTTACCTTCGGCGTCGAACGTCTTGATGTCGCCGTTCGAGAGGTTCTTCACTTCCTTCTCAAGCGCATCGATTTCATCGACGACTTTCATCACGGCGTCGATGCGGCGCTTCTCTTCCTTCTGGTAGAGGGAATCTGCGACCGCCGACTGGATGGCCGGGGCGGCGTTCTTCAGGCGCTCCGCAACTTCGGCGCGGATTTCGCGAGCCGGTTCGCGCTTTGGCGAAACTGGCGGAGCGGACGGTTGTTCATTGCCGCCGCCGCTGCCAGCGGTTTCGGTGGACATGGCTTCACCGGAAGTGCCAACCGTGCCGGGTGCAGTCGTCGCACCAACCGTTGCAGCAGTCGGTTCCGGTGTCGCTGGTGTATCGTTGTTCGTCGTGTCGTCGCTCATAGTCTATTCTCTTCTTGTTCTCGTTAGTGAGTCGAATAGCTTCCGCAATCGCCAGAGCGTATGCATTGGCTATAGTGGTCATGCCAGTTCGATTGCGCGGCGCATCACGCGGCGCATGTCATCGAACGTTGTGTCTCCGTGATTGTTGAAAAAGGCAATCTGATTGCGGAGCTTGTCGTCCGGGATTGAGTAGACGTAGTGCGGATCGCCGCCGCTCTTGCGCGAGGCGTAGCCGAGTTCAACCAGCGCTGCATCGATCTTTTCATAGCACTCGATGGGGGCGCGGTCTGAATCATTCCAGATGCTTGTTTCGCCAAGAGCGCCGCGCACGCAATACCCGGAATCATTTTTGAAAGTGAACTTCGTCCAGCCCTTCGTTTCCATGAGATCGAGAGCGGCAGTCAGGCGATCACGTGTCGTTTGCATTTTTCCAATTCCTCAATCCAGGCCGTAGTACTCTTTGTTGGCCGCACGGCTAACGGCGTCAACAATCTTGCGTGTGTCACAGGCATAGAGGCCAGCGCACGAGAAGGAGTTGAATTCGACAATGCGTGGTTTGGGCGGGCAACCCTGCGCCCACGGCACTTCGAGGCAAATGTCGCAGACGTAGACGCGATCTGGTTGCCACGGATGTTTCGCAACCTTCTTCGCCAACGCAAGGCACTCTGCATCGACATCGATGCGAATGTCAAGCTTGTCGTCCCAACGATATTCGCTTCCCGTGACGACTTCGCCGTCTGCGATGATGAAGCGAAACTCGCCAAGAATTTCGCGCGGGGACGCCATGACAATAAGCATCTCGTCATCGATCTTCTCGATCTTGTTGAGCGAGTTGATCTCGTGGTCGAAATCCTTGTAGTCAATCACGCGACCAGTGAATGCCTTCGTCACTTCGTTCGGACGAACAAAGTACGAGTGCTTCGTCCCGGCGCACCGACGCTTCACTTCCGCATACGGCAGAATGTTGTACCACTGCGAAAGCATGTCTTCCGCATGGTGAGCGGCGAACGTTGAGAACTTCAGTTGATCTTCGCGGCAATACGCGAGCGGGCAGAGTTGCTTCAAGCCAGATGTGTTGCGTGCCGCGCGAATGAACTCGTGCGAGCCGTGGAAGATCACCGGGCGCTTGTCGTCGAAGTTTGGTGAGCCGTCGCCGTTGTAGAAGCCACGAAAATCTTCGCCAGCGAAGACATGTCCTTCGAGCGAGTTGCGATCACGGAACGGGACGTACTTCGTCTCGATTACATCATGACCAGCTTCCCGCGCCGCTTCGGCAAGCGTGGGAAAACCGACATCATAGCGATTGCGTTCGTTGATGATGTTGTCCACCACCCACGTCACTTTACCCCGTCATTGCCGTACATCCCCACCATCGTCGCGCTGGTTGGCCTTGAGCACCGCACCTTCGTCGCGTGCCCACTCTTCAAGCTGGCGCACGTTGAACCAGCCATAGCGGCAGTTGGCTTGATCGTGTGGGTTCAGATAGAAGTGGACCGCAGTCTTCTCCTTGTCTTTCCACGCCGGTTCAAGAGCGTAGTACTTCTTCCCGGCATCCGCCAAAGTCTTCACGATGCCGGTTGCCTCCGCCGCTTCCTGAAGTTCGAGCCAATTGAGATCGGCTTGTTCTTGGCGCTCCCAGAATGATTTCGGAAGCACGCGGGTATCGATGAGGCAAAGTCCACCGCGCCCCAGGAATTCGAGGCGTTGGTCGATCAGGCACGCATTGTTCTTCAGGGCGTCGTAGACCAGCCGTACAGCGGCCTTGCCCTTGTCTGACTGCCCAACCACAGCGAAGCCGCCGCTGCCGCCCCAGGCGGCACGGATTTCAGCGCCAACGATGCTTACGAAGCCGACTTCATCGCGGAGCGCGGGGTCTGCCTTCGTCGGATCGTCCAACATCTGGCGCAGCGTCTTGGTGTCCTCACGCCACGGATCGTGCGGGCGACCATAGAGCCACACTTCGCCGTTGTCGCGTTCTTCGAGTTCGAGCGTGAGTTCACACTTCGTATTCGTGCGAGCCTTCACACCATAATTGAAACGGTCGAGTTTAGGCGCACGGCCAAGATGCTTTGCCGCCCAATCAACGCCCCACTCATGTTCGGCAACGAAATCAAACCCGAGGTTCACGCCTGCGAGGATCGGCGCAGAGAACTCTTGCTCCACACCATCTTGCTCAAACTCGATGACTTCGCACGAGTTGAGCGAGCGTCTGATTCTCATTTAGGTAGCACCTCTCTTTGGATAGCGGAAATTATCGTACATTCCGAAGATGTCAAGTTCTGGATTGGCGATCTTGATGAGGATGTCCCCATGGCAAAGTTTTGGGGCGCACCAGCACACCAGATGTTTGCCCCGCAGTTGCGGAATCTTTTCTAAAAGATCGGGCTGGTCTAATATCCATGCTTCGTAACGCTCAACGCACTGCGCCCGCGTCATACCGAACGCCTTGTGAAATGGGTTCCCCCATATCGTTGTGCGGTCGATCAGTATGTGCGGGCGTTCGAGCGGGCCGTGAAGCGAGTTAAGAACCCGTGGAAGCAATCTTCTTCGTTTCCTCAACTTGCGTCGTCAGCGCAACCTTGTCGGCTTCTGCATGGCCAGCCTGATAGGCTTGAGAGTCGGCCATGTAGGCATCCACCTTCGTTTCAGGCTCAAGACCTTGTTGACCAATCGCTTCGTCAATGGTCTGCGTCTTCAGCACAACAAGGTCCGTGCCCGTCGTCTTCGCTTCTTCGCGCATTGCACGCAAACGAATGTTGATGCGATGCATGAAGCCGCTCATGTACGAAGTGCGAACACGCGGCTCACCAACTTGCTTGATCTTCTCGAACGTTTCCCTGCTACGAAGGAAAACGCCGTAAGACGTATCAGCCGCCATGCGGACAAGGTGATAGAGCGCCAGCGCCGCCGTCACGTCTTCCTCGAAGCCGATGAACACCGTGAACGTGGACTTGCCGTCTTCCGTGGGCATTTCTGCACCGCGCACGTCGAAATGTTTTCCGATCTCTTCAGATGCCCAGATGGCTTCGTGAATCTTTTCTTCTGGCCGGTACTGGCCGAAGGTGAGCTTGGTCGTTCCTTGACCAGCGCGGAACGCTTGCACGTCAGAGAGCGTCAGGCCGTGCTCTTTGAGGATGCCACGGATCAGCGTCGCGGCGTTCATCGCTTCGTCTTCGGTTGCACCACGTTCAACCGTGATGGCCGTCAGAGCCGCGAGCTTGCGTTTGATTGCGTCGAGATTGGCCATCGGTTAAACCTCTTGCAGATTCCATTCAGGGTCGAGCTTGTCGAGCGCCTTGAACGCGGCCTTTTGCGTCTCAAACTTTTCGGCGTCTGGATACTCGTCTACCGGCTTACCACCGAAGCCAAGAAACTCACCAGTCTCTTCGTTCTGAATGTAGTAGGCCATGAGATGTCTCCCTGTGTGAGAAGGTGATACCAGAAATGATTCAGGAAGTCAACCAAAAAAGAAGCCCCGCCTCCGGGCAGGGAGAAACGGGGCTTCTGGATGATGGAGTGTCTTCGCCGCTAGGCTTTAGGGACGTTGGCCGGATCGGCTTCCCAGATGTTGTATCGATCCTTCATGATCGCTTTCTCCATCACCTCTTCCGGGTTGAAGTCCTTCACACCAAGGATCGAGGGACGGACCTAAGTCGAACGGAAAGCCCGTCCCCCATTTCCAACGTCATTAAGTCTAGCTGTGTATTTAGCGCCGGTCAACAGAGAAAATGCGTTCATCATACATTTTTTTGCACAACGCCCTTTTTCACCCGTGCGACGTTCGCGATTTCCTTGAATCGGTCAGCCGCGAATGACGCGGCGAACGCCCGGTTCTTCACCATCGGTTCGATTTGCGTCATGCCGCGAACATACGCCGCCGCTTCCTTCACGACGATAGACGAATTGAATTCCACCTTCGGGTTGATGTCGAGGTGGATTTCGAGGTTGTCGAACTTGCCGCTCAAGTCGAGGTATTGTTCGAGCAACGGCTTCACGTTGATGAACAAGTCCGCGACCTTGTAGGCTTCGTTCATGAGGCGCAGACGTGGCTTGCGGCGGTCTGCGTCGAACAAGCGCTCACGCTCCACTTGGCCAAGGATACGCGAACCGTGTCCCTTGTACACGATGTTGCCGCGTTGGTCCAAGCCAAGGTTTTCGCGGCGGTGAACCGCGACAACCGTTGTGTAGTCAGCGTGCCATACGTTTTCGTACAGCTTGCGAATCTTGGTTTGGCGCTTTGATGTGTCAGGCGCGACCGGCACGCGAAGCTTCATGGCTTCGGAGTCACAACCCAGATACACTTTCGCATCTGGGCCAGCGGCCTTCAGAACATCCTCAAGCTCGTTGAGGTTCGAGAAAAGTAACACGGGTCATTCTCCAAAATCCGTGAAGTACTTTCCCCAAATGCGAACCGAGTCCCGGTTGTATTTCTTGAGGCCACCCAAGGACGGATTATGCCAAGGGAAGAGCTTCTTGGTATTGTAAGCGTGAACGATCTGATTTGCAATATCCGTCGTGTCGGTTGGATCGGCATGGAAGGCCGGGTTGGACCAGCCAATTTCCTTCGACGCAACCAGCGGCACGCCGCACGATACAGCATCCGCCGCGACGATGTTGAACGTCTCCGAGAACGTGACTTGTGAGACGACATCCATCTTACGAACGACTTCCTTGAACTCCGAGTGTGGACGCCAAGGGTGGTTGATCAGATTGTGTTGCGGGTAGTGATTGAAGATCGAGACGATGTTCTTCAGGATCGGTTCGCCGCGTCCTTCGAGACGCCCGCCGTTGATGTGGAAGTTGAGACGCTTGCCCAGCCTGTTCGCGGCCATCATCGCAGCGATGGCTTGAGCCACATGGTTCTTGAGCGGACGTACTGCACCGAAGCAACCGACGTTGATGAACGGCGCATTCTTTCGGATGCGGTGATCATCGTCCGGGAAGATCGGATAGTAGTTCGGCAGATACGGAACAACGTGAGCGACTTGGGCATCTGTCCAGTGCGGAAACTTTTGCTTCGTGAGGAATCGAACTTCCTTCAACATGCGGAGCGAGTTGCACGACATGATGACGTTTGGCTTTTCGATGTACTTGAGTGTCCAGTCGAACGCGATGCCTTCGTTGGCCAGGAACGGAGCTTCGGAGTGATTGCGAACGATGAACTTCACGTTCGGGCACACGCGGCGTAGCTCGTCGAACTTCTCTGGCACAACCCAATAGGCTTCGATCACAACGAAGTCAGGCTTGTACTTGACGATCTCTGCGTGGATTTTGTTGTTGTCTACGACGTGAACCAGCTTCGACTCGATGCCGATTGTGTTCAGCATGTCGTTGACGAAGCGTGCGGAGTTGAAAAGCCCCGAGTGAAGTAGCTGATAGTACGACGTTCCGTCGCCCCACGACGAATAGTCGCCGCCTTTAATTTCGCGATGTTTCAGGACGAAGAGAACGCGGGTCATGTCTGCCTTTGGAACGGAATTTTCTGGACATGACTATTTAGAGAAACGCCTGCTACGCGATTCCCGATTCACTGTGATGTGTCGTATGAAATTTTGGAGAATGGAGCGGGTAGCGAGAATCGAACTCGCGTCTTCTGCTTGGAAGGCAGTAGCTCTACCATTGAGCTATACCCGCATGGTGGTAGTGAAGGGACTCGAACCCCCAACCGAACGCCTATCAAGCGCTAGCTCTACCAGTTGAGCTACACTACCATAATCTATTTATCGAGCACGCCCCACGACATGCCACATGGCGTCGTTGGGTATCCGCATTTCTTGAGTTGATCGGCCACCCAGGCCGCAACTTCTTCGCGTGTCGCCTTCTCGAACCATTCCCGATGCATGTGCGCCGTAATGACAATCTCGAAGGTGAGATCGATCAGCTTTTGTTCGGCTTCCCGATGTCTCACTTATTGTACCAAGCAATGTGCGTGGCGTCTTCAGGAATTTCCATCGTGGACGGATAAACGGAAATCGAAGTGTCTTCGAGGCCGTCTTTCATCGGATGGCCAAAACCATCCCAATCCGTGAAGAAGTTGGAGGCAACAGCTTCCCGAAATTCTTCAAGCGGGATCACGTCACCAAATTCGGGTGCAACAGTGTACGCCATGACAACCTTCAGGGAATGGTGGGCCTAGATGGAATCGAACCATCACGGGTAGTTAGCCTTCGGTTTTACAGACCGCGCAGAATCCATATCTGCCTATAGACCCAAAATTCATCACACCGAGAATCCTATTTAGGACTCAAAGGAATGCTTTTTCGGCTCCGCCATTATATGTCCACGGGTGTAAGCCGTCAAGGGCTAAATAAAGGATCATACATTAGGACTTTAGCCCCTTGGCCACGCTCCCCTCATTCAAGACATTTCTTCAGAAATCCCAAGGCGGTGTCCCGGACATCTCGAACGATGCCGTCAAGATCGGCGGCAAGCTGGGGTCGAACGAAGGCGGGGAATATCTGGTCAACGGCGTTCACCACTACGTCAAGACATACCGGAACCCACAACAAGCCGCCACCGAAGTTGCCGCAGCGCACGTCTATGATAAGCTAGGCGTGCCCACGCTGAACCCGCACATCGTTCGGATGGGAGACAATTACGGCGTCGCCTCCAAGTGGCGCTCCGATCTCCGCCCGCTTGGCGTAGGATCGAGCTACAATGCCCATACAGCGGTTCTTCCGCATGGCTATGGCGCAATGAGCGAAGACCAGAAGAACCAGATGGCACGCCATTTCGTGGCGGCTGTGGTGACAAAGAATTGGGATGCCATCGGCCTTGCCCACGATAACGTCATGGGCACAGAAGGCGGCAAGCTGGTGAACGTCGATCTTGGCGGCGCAATGCGCTTCCGCGCCCAAGGCGAGGCCAAGCCGTTCGGGGACGACATCGACGAGTACAAATCGCTCCGCATCCCAGGCCGTCCGTCCGGCGATGCTTTCAATGCGATCAACGACACCCATATTCACAAGGCCATCGGCCAACTCAAGAACTTGAACCGCGACGACTTGGTTCATCACTTCAAGAGCGTCGGGCTGGCGGAACCAGAAGCGCACGCGGACTCAATCATGGGGCGGGCGGCAAAACTACAGCGGATGATTCCAGAATGATTTTGGAAGGTTTCGGGGACTTCTTCAAACGCACCAACACGCGAGTTCACCCGCAGCCGGGCGAGCAGGGCGAGCAAGTAAACATCGCCAAGCCAACGAAGCCGTCGCCACAAGCCGACTGGCACAAGAGCGACACCATCCGCACGTTCACGCCGCACCATGACGTGCCGCAGCACCTAAACGGAATTCCGTTCACGGATCATGAGCCACACCAGCCTTTGCCCTATGCAGGCTTGGACAAGACTCCGTTCGAGATGCGTTCTGGGTTTACGAAGAAAGCCGCTGGTGTTTTGATCGTTGAGCCGGATCGCGGCGTCTGGGTGACGGAACCCACGAATCATTTTGGATACAGGCACACGTTCCCGAAAGGGACGCTCGATGCTGGCGAGCACATGCAGCTTGGCGCGGTGCGCGAGGCTCGCGAAGAGACGGGCCTTCACGTGCAGCTTACCGGCGTGCTTGGAGACTACGAGCGCTCAACGTCGAAGGCTCGCTACTACATCGGCAAGCGCATCGGCGGCACGCCTAGAAAGATGGGCTGGGAGACTCAAGGACTGCACTTGGTTCCGATGCACCAGCTTGAAGATCACATGCATGATCCGGTGGACAAACAGATTGCCCGTGATCTTGCACAGAAGTACTCGAAGTTCTAAGATAGTCCCATCATGGCCAAACGATCTCAAAAACGCCTAGGACGAAGACTCGCGAAGAACTCTCTTCTGGGAGAGTATCGTCGTTTCAAATTCAATCCTCGCTGGGGAAAGAATTCTCGCGACGGTGCTTGCGCCGCGCCAGAAAGCATCCTCATTGAGCGCCGCTATGAACAGCGTGGCAATCGCAAGTTTTCTCACTACGACTATGGGCTTGCGTTGTCGCCGGTTGGTCGAGCTTATGTGTCGGCTCGCAAGCGGATAATGAAGAAGAAGGCGCATGGTAAACATGAGCGCCTTGCTCATCCGCTACGCTTTCAGTATGGTCGTAACTGGTCGTAATCTGTCCGAAGCGTTAGTGGTTGTGTCCGCTTGCTGCATATCTCATCACTCGCAAGGCCCGCTGCCGGGCGAAGTTGGTTTCACAATTGGTTCGCGGAGAACCAGAGATCACGATATGGCCAAGCTCCTTGCCGTCCGCAATGCGGATCACACCGTACTTGATGTGATTGCTCTGACTGATCGGATCGTCAGTGAGCTTTGCGCCTAGCGGAAAGATCGCGGCGTTCGCCGCCTCCCAGGCTTCTCGAACGTGCTTCTTCATTTTCTACACCCACAACATGACGTTGATTGTCGGACGCCCATCCTGCCCCGGTTTACGACTCCATGCAATGTATGATTCTTGTTCTTCGATGGAAGCATGGCCAAGCCTATTCATCTTCCGCATCATGAACGCATTGGGCGCATACATCCATGATTTCGGAGCCTGTTCGATCTTGACTCTATTGAAACGACACACGAATGCGAAGCCGAGCGCAGTCAGCGGATAATCCGTGACGGCATCTTTATGAGGCCATCGCGGAATCATTCCTGGACGTGCGTCTTCGTCGAAGAGATATGTGCCGTAGTAGGGATTGCGCGGAACGCTCATTTCATGTCCTTCAGGCGCTCGTCGATGACTTCGCGGAACGCTTTCCAGTTCGGGCCGAGTGACGCCGACATATACCAACGCGAAGAGCCGAGACTGGAAAGCACGCCCAGCTTCAGAAAGAGCTTGCCGTACTTGTCGTCGCGAACAACGACATCTTCTCCACCAACGGCGTCCAGCGTGTCGTTGATATTTTCGACGCTGTACTTCTCGCCGTCAATGGTGATCCAGTGATCGCGCACGGTGCGTTCCGTGTAACTCGCGACTGCCGTCTCCTTGAATTTCTCGAAGGCGTCGTGCTGGAAGAGCGTTGCTTCGTCACTCATGCGACCAGTTTCCTCACAAATTCCATCACATCTTCCGTTGTGGTTTCGCTCCACGTCGAAAGGATTCGGTTAGTCAGTTGCGACCGTTCGACGGTCGTGAACACCAGCACATCCGGCGACAATTCCTTTAGCGCTTCCAGCGGAAGAAGATTCAGCACATGACGGCGCTTGATCTCCCGTTCCTGTATCTGCGTCCGCACGTTGCATCTCCATAAGCTTTTCCATGTTGGCACGCAAGTTGTCAGCCGAGTGCCAGAGCATGAATTCATTTTCCGTGCTCATCACACGGGCTTTCTGTTCGACGTAATCGTCTTGCTGGCGCAGCAGCGCTTGGTGACGGGCCGTCGAGGGATCGCGCGAGAGCTTGTAGCGATTGGCCAGGAAGAGCGCAGCACCAGCGCACGACTGCATCTGGTCAAGCGATTGGCCGCGCTCTTCGTGATCTTCGGCAATGGTCTGGTGGCATGGGAACGGAACGTCAGCATCGACGCTCCGCAGCAAATCCCACGGTTGCCACGGGCCAAGCCATCCCGGCAAGCTCTTCTTGCGGAACGGGCAGTCACTACACGGTGCCTTGAGGTTCGTTTTCATTGGATGAGAGTCGCCGCGTTGTCTTCGGTGATGATGTTGAGGCCGCGCAGTCCAGCGATCTCTTCGAGCGCCCAAAGGTTGCCTTCGGTGATCATGAGCCGCCCGCCAGGGATCGTCAACTGAACGGACTTTGCCGTTCGTTGACTTGCGAATCAAGTGCGCGACTTCATCTTCAGTGAGCGGGATAGGAGTCGTGTCCATTAGTCGATCTCGTCAACGGCGACGACGTTCAGCGTCGGATCATGGTCGTGATCGATGTTGGTGATGTCGAAGTCAGGATCGAGAACCTTCGCCCGCGCTTCTTCAGCGGAGTCGGCTTCGACTTCGATGTTGTCGAGATAGGTGACTTCGGTGAGCACCGTGTACTTGGGCATTAGAGCCAAACTCCGTAATAGACTTCCAAAGCTTGTACTGTGGCGTGAAGAAAAGCACTTGCAGCGTCATCATAAACGCCCCAAGAACATACGAAATGATTCCCCACTCGATCATCATGCGAACTCTCCCGACTTTGACGTTGTGCGAATTGGCGTGCCGTCCGGGCGCAGCGTTTGGATGGCGGTGAGAGGCCCTTCGCCGCGAAGATCACCGAGCAAGTCGGCGTGTGCGAAGAGCGCATCTTTCTCTTCGACAAACTCGCGGGCGAAATCCATGCCGCCGAACATGATGCGAACCTTCCACATTAGAAGTCCCCCGTGTTCGGTTCGGCGTCGTGGAAGAGCACGTCCGCATCTGGATCGGCGGGCGGCAGGGCGGATTGCGATTGCTCAAGATACAAGAGCATGGTGGTCACATCACGAAACATGGCTTTCTCCTAGCCAAGTGCAAATTGGTTTGCGTAGTCGGCTTCCGAAAGCCATTGCTCGATTTGCTCATCCGTCAGCGGATCAGCGGGCGGAGCGTCCGCTTGAATTTCAGCGACTTGGCGTTGGAATTCTTCGTAGGGCATTTGAATGACTCCGTTCGTGTGCTTTTATTGCATGATTCACGAACGGAGTCAAGCAGGAATGATTCCTAGTTCAGCGGCGCACCCTTCGGCGGTGTCGCCTCCATGATGGCGGCGGCACGTTCGCGGACCTTATCGAGATAGTCCGACGACTGCGTGAGGAAGAGCCACATCGCGCGAGCGGCGGTCTGTTGGCTATCGAGGCCGTAGGATTCGGCAACGGCGCGGAAAGCCTTGAGATCGGTAACGTCTTCGGCTTGCTTTGCCGCCGCCATGAGCGCGGCGTCGAGTTCAACGTTTTGTTCAAACTGTGGAAGTGGCATTCTCTTCTCCTTCGTGGTCGTGAAGCTTTTCGACTTCCGCCACAACTTGGTTGATGTAAGCCTTTGGTTGCTTCTTCAGCCACTCCGCCCGCCCAAAGGCTTCGTCGGGCTTGAGTCCCGTCTGCATCGCCGCCAGCGCGAATGCGCCGTGCATTGCAGCGTGTACTAGAACCGCATCAAGCGATACGTTCTTTTCGTAGTGTTCTGGAAATGCCATGGCAGGCTCCATGAAACTCCCGTGCGAACCAACGACAAATCGCCTTGGGGAGTAGGTTCAAGACGATGATCGTAGCGAGAAAGAGTGTCGTACTCATTGTCCTCTCCGAGCTTTCAGCGCCACTTCAACGGCGCGGTTGATGATGGCGTTGCTCATGAAGTGCGGCTTGTGTGGAAGCACGCCAAGCCGAGCGAGACGATAGGCTTCACGCCAGAGTGTGCGACTCATATTGCCTCCACCGCTGCGGTTGCAGCATGACGAAAAGCGATCTTCTCCGATGGGAAAAGTCCAGTTGCGCGAACCCATTCGCCGCCGTCGATACCGGGCGACCGTAACCATCGGGACCGGGTTCGGTTTTGAGTTCGATGATCATTGCTCTTGCTCCGGTGTCCATTCGGGGACGTAAGCCACCGAGTTCCAGATTTCGACGATGTGTTCGAGGATCAGCGGCTTGGCCTTCGCCAGCGCCTTGCGAACGGCATCTTTGCCCGATGCACCAAAGCGAATGTATTGACCGCCAGGGACGGGGATGCTGCCGGTGTACGTGTTGAAGTGAGCCTGCGTTCCCCACGTCTCGCGAGTGATCACGCCGATCTTCTTGCCGTTGAGCAAGATGGCGTAACCGACTTGCTCGCCGTCGAAATAGTACGGCGGCAGGCGCTTCGCGGTGAAGACGAACTCTTCTTCGCTATCGTCTTCCGGGTGCGGCGGATACTTCTCGCCAGCGGGAACGGAATAGAACGGGTTCTTGTACCAGACATCGCGCGGCGAAGAAATCCACGCACGCTGCGGGTTCTCGCGGCCAACGTTCTCGATCCATTCGCGATCAGCTTCGGCTTCGGTTGCGAGCATTAGTCCACTCCGTAGGCGTAGATTGGCTTTGCGTTGGCGTCCAACAGCTTCACGCCGACAACTTCGTTGGCGTTGGCAAGGCGCTGGGCGACCGTCTGTGAGAAAGGTGATACCATTTCTCGAAGCGATTGTCAACGACTTTCAGAAATTTTTTCTGCGCCAGTCGTAGGTCCAGGAGTCTCCGCAATAGCCGATGACGGCCAGCGAAAAGATAACGGCGAGCACAACAATTCCAGGGGTCATGACAAATCTCCGGTTAGAGGAAAAGGTGATACCATTTCCAGTAACCAGTGTCAACGAAAAATGATTTTGGAATGCGGGCAAAAGAAAACCCGCCCATTTGCACTGGCCAAAGGCCGCGTGGGGCGGGTGTTATTATTCTGGTGCTCACGGAGGGACTCGAACCCCCACCGCCTAGTTCCTAAGACTAGCGCCTCTACCGTTGGGCTACGTGAGCGTAACTCTATTTAGCGTCCCGCTAAGGGTGATCATCCGTTTAAGGGCGCTTAAACAGCACCCACCGTCAAGAAAGCAAATAGGAATGGCGTCCCTTGTAGCTTTACTTGAGGATGGTGTTTGTCCTTCGATCACCAAGGCGGGCCATCCAATTTGCTTCGGCCTTAGCGGGAGGTGGATAGTACGATGCTTTTAACGAAGCGTCAATACATCACGTCGTCTCCGAAAAAGTTGGTAGCGGGTGTGGGAGTTGCGCCCACGCATAGTCAGGTTATGAGCCTGATGCCTTACTAACTTGGCGAACCCGCATCATTCAACTTCTATTTAGTCGGACAAGTCACAACCTTGAGCCATTGCGTCAAGTCTCTTTCATTCCCGCGCTGGTCGTATCCGACACAAGTTCCTTCCCACGGATCGATAGCCAAGGCCACCGTGAACCCTTCGAGATTGGGATTGGCGTAGACCGGCTCGAAATCGAAGTATTGCGCTCCAACATCTGTAAAGTCTTCATCAGAGCACGAGCCGATGACAACGCCCATCACTTTCACATCGTAGCGGCTCATATCGCTTCCTCAATTCCGAAATGTTTTTCGCCGTAGATCGAGCGAAGGTCCGAGCGCACTTTCTGGATCGCATCGCCCAACCAGTTCGTGCCCAGCCAGAGATCGGTGTCCAGGCAACGCGGATCGTCCGGCGCAAGGCCAATGCCCCAAACGGTGTCGTGTGCCGAGGCTTCTACAATGCGCTTGTGGCCCGTTCCCATAAGTTCGGCCCGCAGTGCCGGGTGCTGTGAGAACTTCGCCAGATTGCCACGGTAGACGATCAGACGGGCATTCTCAACCCACTTCTCAACGGTGAAGCCTTTCACTTGACGGCCCCACTCTTTTTGCTCGCGTGGGTTCTTCGTCGCCATGATCTTCGCTTCAGTCTCGTAGTCTCCGAAGAGACGAGCCTTGGACGACATCATGAACTGTTCGTTGCAGTTGAACTCCATGTCGTCAACGACAATCGGGATGCGTGCCCATTGTGAGAACTTGGCGTGCTCGAAGTCTCCGCCCCAGAACAGCACCATGTCTTCGCGTTTGTACTTCACTCGTCTACCTCGTAAGCGGCATCCCACACGAACGGTTGGAGGCTGTACTGTTTGAGAATTTCGCCAGTCCACTTGATGAAGTGATCGGCCTTGGTTTCTGCGGTGTCTTTCGTCGGCCAGACAAGGCCCATGAAGCTGCCGTCTTCACCGACGCTGAAGATCGACGGAACGAAAATCAAAAGCTCGCCCTTCGTCATCTTGTTCGGATCGAAGTAGCGATTGCGCCAACGCTTGGCAGGCTCTTTCTTCGTTTCGTCTTGAAGCTTTTCGTCGAGGCGGTCGATGGTCTTCAGAGTCATTTCACAACTAACCGAAAGTTGGTGTGCCGGGTCGGGATCGAACCGACGTATGGCGGAGTAAGAATCCGCTGCCTTACCTCTTGGCTACCGGCGCATTTACAACAACAAGGTTCTCATCGAACCGAAAAACATTTTCTGGAATTGTCAAAGTGTCAGCGTGGACTTCTCTATGACAATTCGCACAAAGCATTACACACTTGGCCATTTCTCGAACTAGGTTTTTCCAGCCCGTTGTTGGCGTTTGTCCGAACGAGAAGTCCTTTTCGTTCGGATCAAGGTGGTGAAATTCAAGTGCCGCTGCACACTTGTCATATCCACACGTTCCACATTTTCCACCAAACCCAGCGATAAGTTTGGCTTTGGTCCTTTGTCGCCATCTGACTACTGCCTTTGACGATTGGGCTTTGTCTTTATAGGGCAATGGAGAACCGTCTGGGAATCGAACCCAGGTTTAGGAAATTAAAAGCTTCCTGCCTTACCACTTGGCCAACGGTTCTTATTGTTTATCCTTCACCACTTCCGTTGCACTCTTCGCAGTTATGGGTGTGCTCATCTCCGCAGTTGGGGCAAGAGCACCACACATAGCCACGGCCTTCACAGGCTTCGCAGTACGGTTCTTCGTCTTCATCTTCGTCAACGCGATAATCGCCGCCGTCGTCAAAGCCATTGCCGTTGCCCAATACCTGTGCCTTCCGTTCTTGGAGAAGCAGGAGAGAATCGAACTCTCGTATGGTGCTTTGCAGGCACCCGCCTAAGCCACTCGGACCACTGCCTCATTCAAGAACTATTTAGCGTAGCACGTCTTATTGTATCGTGCAAGTGGCGGAGCCGGGGAGGGTCGAACTCCCTTCACCTTTCGGTGGCCTCCGGTTAGCAACCGGGCGCATTACCGTTCTGCCACGGCTCCAAAAATTGGCGGAAGGCGGGTAGAATCGAACTCCATGGACTTGCGCCCACAATCTGTTTTCAAGACAGTTCCCGGCCCAGCCGAGTTCACCTTCCAAGGATGTATTTAGACCACTTGTTCGTTAGACGCACAGAACATGTCGCAGAAATTTCGCGAGCCGGAATCAAGTAGCGACTTCCATCATCACACAACACAAAAAGAAAGTCCACTTTTGAGTTGTCGAACCGACGAATGTTGTTCTTAGTCCGATTGTGCCGAACGCTCTTCAACTGCACGACGTATAAGTTGTCTTCCTTTCCGCGAGTGGTCTTTATTTGCACGGTGCGCGGTCCCTCACCTTGGTCAACGACCAAATCATATTCTTGATTATCATTGAGAGGAACACACACGATCCACTCGCGCATTACAAATTCGGAGATCGCAACTCCTAGTCCTTTGGTTCCCTGCGATACAGGCGTTTTTGATGTTAGCACTAAATCTCCGTAGCTGGTTGCTACGACTATTTAGCAACCACACGCCGCCGCACGATGCGAGCATCCCACTTTTCGTCAGCCGCCTTTGTCGCTGCGTCGAAGTTGTAGTGCTCTTCGATCATCTGCCAAACGCGACCACCAACCGACTGTACCTTGCGTTGCAAGTGAAAGACCGGCTTGCCGTTTGCACGAGTGAATTCGACAACACGATAGCGACCGCCCCAGCGTTTCTTGAATGGCCACAACATCACTGACCGTCCACGGCGCGAACAACATTCTTCAGATGCTCGAAGTTGATGTTGAGCGAGACGCCACGGCGATCCGCCCACGACACTTCGTCATCCCAGACGACGCCCATGCCCGAGAACTGAAGGCGTGATTGGTCAGCGATTGGCTTCATCACTTTCACCAGTTCAGTGTTCTCTTTCTTGAGCCGCGCCGTCTTGCTGCGCTCGCGCTCGAACGCTTGCTTGTACCACGCGAGTTGATTGGCTTCCGTAAGATCGCCAACCTTCGACTCGTGAACGTGTGAGAGGTTCGGCGCGGACGGCTTGATCGGCGCAACGTCACGCACGGCTTCAACTGGATTGGCAACGATGGGTTGCTTGAAGCGTTCCGGTACGCTAGCGAGCGAGAGCACCTTGCGCTCTTCTTTGCGTGCCTTGCCGTTGTGCTCCGGGCATCGATTGTGATGGCGTCGAACATGCCATCCAAGAGCCGAGAATTTTTTGTTGAGTACTTCGAGCGGGAGAAGTCTCCCGGTAGCGTCAGCCGATATTTCAGCTTCGTGATCGCAACCCTTGTGGTCGCATTTGATTTTCGCGAAGCTTCGAGAACGTCCCTCGATGACCTTCGGCTGAATGATGTAAGGAAGCACGCCTAGCTGCGACTTCGCTCGTAGTCCTACGCCCATAATGTAACCTTCTTGGTGGAAGATGCTCTGTAGGTATCACGTCCCCAGGCCACGTGCAAGAGCCATGTCTAACGGCGTTGATGACCGCGACATTGTTGAAGAAGTTCTTGTCGTGCATGTAGCACGCCGCGTAGCCGTGCTCTGGCTTGATCTTCGTGACTACGCCAATGGTGTTGACGTGACCACGGGCTTCCTTTGCCTGTCCACCAAAGCCACGACGCTCCGCATTGTCACCGAAGACGTAGTATTGGTCTTCGTTGGCGTGGATGTCTTCGCTGGTGTACCAGTCAAGGAAGTTGATCACGTCTCACCCGTTACTGGTTGCGGAACAGTTCGCCGTTCTCGTAGTAGAGAGCGCCCGAGCGCGGATCGCGGAAGTAGTAGCGACCGCTGCGAGCATCGTAATACTGGCGGCGGTTCTGCACTGTGCCGCCGCAGCGGCCCGAGCGCACGCATCCTGCATACGCACCAGCGCCAGCACCAACAACGCCGCCGACGATTGCGCCCGTTCGTGCGTCGCCGTCCCCAACGTTATTGCCAATCACTGCACCGGCCAGAGCGCCAAGTGCGCCGCCCGTCACTGCGCCTTGTCCTTCTGGTGACAATGCACAAGCCGAGAGAGCCATAGCCGCTGCGAGCGCTACGATTGCGTTTTTCATTCGATTTCCTTTTTGGTGGGAGTGGTAGCCCTACCGGGACTCGAACCCGGCTCACCGCTTTGAAAGAACGGTATCCTCACCCATAGACGATAGGGCCGTGAGAAAGTACTTAGCCGCGAGCGACGGGCGGCTTGTCTTCTTCAATCGTGAACTTGTCGTCCTTGAAGAGAGCAAGTTGCGAGCCGTTGTTGAACGACTCCGTGGTATCGCCCGGCGTCAGATAGAAGTAATCCGCGCCTTCGAGTTCGCCTTGAGCATTGCGACGCTGCACGCGAGCTTCGACGTTTTCGTTGCCGATGTTGATGGCCGTCACGTATGCGCCGTCAGTCTCCACCACGAGATCGCGAGTGGAGTGGACATACGACTGGAAGCTCTGATCAGCCTTGATCTCACGCGGATCGGAGAGCGGCGTGAACTTTCCTTCGGCGTCGCGATCACGATTGGAAACGGTGATCGGATGCGGGCCGTGGTTGCGGATGTAAACTGGCGTCGTCATTTGCGTCCTAGAAATTGGCCCCCATGACGAGACTCGAACTCGCCTACGTCCGGCTGACAACCGGATGCGCTCACCCGAACGCCACATGGGGATGAAATTTGGAGCGGGTAGCGAGCCTCGAACTCGCGCATCTGCCATGGCAAGGCAGTACTCTACCGACTAAGCTATACCCGCGTCGTGAGTATTTATGATACTTCCACCTAAGTATCCCTGTCAACCTCTCAATCGCACATATTTGGCGTAGAGCTTTGGTTCAAGCTCATCGGCCTCGTGCTCCCATGGCTGATCTTCATACTTCCATTTCTTGATGTAGTGGCGGCGGTAGCGCCACTTCGTAATCGTCTTGTCGTTGGGCGTCATGGGCGGATGGAGGTCTTGTAGCTCGCCCAGAAAAAATTGCTTGAGGTGAACGCACTCATGCGCCAGCGTGAGAAGGATGTTCTTCTTCGCATAGTTCGAGGCAAGCACCATTCGGAATCGAGTCGGATCACCGAACTTGATCGGAGCAACACAGCCGCTAATGCGAGTACGCGGGCCGACGATGATCTTGATGAACTTCACGCCGTCAATGAGGTGCGGCGGAATAAGCTCGCTAAGATAAAAGCGAGTCGCGTCTTCGATTTGAGAGGCTAGTTTGTCTCCGCAACCGTAGACGTGAATCTTCATCTGCCGCCGATGATTTGCTGAAGCTCTGTAAGCTTCTCTGGGAGCGCCCCGTTCTCTTGTACAAAATCCTCAACGCGGTCGTCGCCTTGGATGAGGTTCACGCTGACGCCAAGGATGTCGAGGAAGTCGCACAGTTCGGTTGATTCCAGGAATTCGTCTTCATCCTGTTTGTAGAGTGTATTGCCAACGTAGATCGCCTGAATGTCCAGGCCCGTTACTACTGTCACTCGTGCCACTTAATGCTCCCGTTTATTGTATCATACATTTTCTGAAGTGGCGTCCCCGGCAGGACTCGAACCCGCACAGACCAATTTAGAAGATTGGTGCCCGTCCATTAGGCGACGGGGACGTAATCACGTGTCAAAGATGGAGACGCTTGCTTGCGGAGTGTCTTTCCGAGCCGTCGCATCCTTGTTCTCATGTAGCCCTGTCTGGGCTTTCTGGTCAACATCATAAATGCGTTGCTTCGCGTGATCGGCTCCGACCATGAAGCGTCGATTCTTCGTCTTGCGACGGTATCGATTCTTCAGTTGCTTCACAACCCACTGCCCCATCTTTTCCAAGTTCTCGTCAGAGATGAGCGCGATCATGAAGTCAGCCGTTTGCGGCACGCCCCATGACTCGGATGTTTCAGTCATATCGATGTCGTTATCATTGAAGCCCGCCCGCGTCACTTGCGTACCAGTCCAGCAAGCGAAGTCATACTCTACCGCCAAGCCCCGAAGTTCTTCTGCGATGGCCTTGACGATGGTGTACGTCCCGACATCACCAGAGAACCTAGCGCTCTTGCAGATATTTATGTAGTCCACAAAAACCACGTCCGGGACGAAATTCTGCTTAACTTTCAATTCGTTAAGCAATGCCCGGAACTCTGCAACACCAGCGCCGCCCGTGGGGTATTCCTTGATGACCAGCCGTCCTAGCGTTTGCTGGGATAGGCGATGCATCTTGGCATCGTAGAGCGCTTCGCTGACTTGCTCGATCTCTTCGATGTCGATGTCTAGCAAATTCGCATCGATACGACGGCCAATCTCTTCGGCAGAGATTTCCATGGTGAGATACAGGACGTTCTTGCCCTGCATGAATGCACCAGCCGCGACGCTGCACATGAACATCGTCTTACCGACGTTCGTGCCGCCGAGCACAATGTTGAGCGTCTTCTTCGGCGTGCCGCCCTTCGTGATGAGATTCAACATCTCAACATCGAACGGCACACGCACCGACTCGTCGTGATAGTACTCGAAGCGTTGACGTGCATCACGAACATAGTCGTGACCAACCGACGTGTCGAATGACACGCCAAGCGCACGTTGGATCAAGTCAGGGATAACACCTTTGCCGCGCTTGGCCTTGTCCTTGCCATCCCAGATTGACACCGATTCCATGAGAGCTTCGTACAGAGCACGGTCTTTGCACCATTGCTCTGTGCGCTCCATGAGCCAAGTCAGGCTTACTTCTTCCTTGATGTCTTTGATCTCACCAAGGAGATCAGCCGCAAGGTTGAAGCGGTCGTCGGGCATCTCTGCGTCCGACAATTCGGTTTCGAGCGTAAGATACGACGGCGCTCGATTGTACTTCGCTACATAGTCCCGGATGATCGCGAATAGCTCGCGAGCACCCGGTTCTTTGAAATAGCGGTCTTGGATGTAAGGAACGGCTCTTCGCACGAACTCCTTGTCAGTGACAAGGTTGTGCAGAATCGTCCGTTCAATCATTCGTCGCTAACGACTCCATCTTCGTCATGTTCTTTTTTCTTGCCGCCGTATTGGAAGTACGGTGAGACTTCCTTCTCGAAGAGATCGAGGAATTCCTTCGTGAAGAATCGCGTCGGCGCTGCGTTGATTGTCTTCTCGTAATCCTTGTCGCCGTTCGGGAATTCGTAGTAGCCACCCGGCAGCTTTTTCACTAGGCCGTATTCAACGGCCACATCGAGAAGACCGTAGTATCGGTGGAGTCCATTGTCGAAGTCAAGCAGCAAGTGAACTTTGCGGTACGGCTTGGCGAAGCGTTGCTTCTCTGTGTGTGCCGTGAGGATCACGCCGTCGCCCGGATCGATGTTGGTTTCCTTGTCGCCCTTGTTGATCTTGCGCTTCGAGAGCATGACGATCACGTCGGACATGTACTCTGGACCAGAACCGCCGCCTGCAACCTTCGTCGGCACGTATGCGCCGATTGCGTTATAGACGTGATTGGTCGAGTGCATCGGCACACGGCCAAGTCGTTGCTTGCCTTTGACGATGATGGAAGCTTCCTTCCATGCCTTCGCACGTCGGCCAGTGTCGGCCTTCGGCTCGCCCTTGTCGTAGGCTTCGACTTGCGCTTCTGACGAAAGTCGGCCCATCGAGTCGCAGATGATGAGAATTGGGATGCCGGTTTCGGCATCGTTGTACTTGTTGAGAAGCGCGATGCTCTTCTTCGCGAACTCTTCGACGCTGTTGGTGTCTTGGTCGATGAAGATGCGAGAGGTGTCGAGGCCGCGACGGTTCAACATGCCTTCGTCGATTGCTTGTTCGGTGTCAAAGTAGAAGACTGGCGAACCAGGATGCTTCTCAAGGAAGTCGCGCACCATCTCAAGCATAAAGAACGTCTTGCCCGTGCCGGGATCGCCAGCGAGTTGCAGATTGCGATTGCCGGGAGCGCCGCCGTAGATCGAGCCGGAAATGAGAAGGTTCAGCGCAAGCGAACCAGTGTCGATCCAGTATGAGACTTCGGCGTTCAGTGCGCCGCTATCGGCTTGTACGAATCCTTCTGGTAGGAAGTCTTCATACCCAACCGTTGATGGTTTCTTCGTAGTCTTCGTCGAAGGTTGTTTCGCCAAATTCTTCTTCCTCTATTGGTATGGTTGCGTTGTCTGCCCAAACGAAAACGTCGTCTAGGTTGGTCATCTTCTCCAACGTCCACCCAGCGGCCCCAGCGAGCTTTGCCATCGGACGATAGTAATTGTTCTCGAACATCTTCTTGCGGTCGATGTGGGCTTCCAGTCTGAACTCCGGTGGCATGACGCCGGGAATGGAGACAACGGAAGTGTCGAGAATGTTCGGCTCCTTGAGGTAGGCCCAGCGAACTTTGTCGCTTTCCTTGATCAAGGGGTACTTGTTTGCGAGCTTCATCGTGGCGATGGCACGATTGTAGAAGAGAGCACCCTTCACGTGGACGGGTGTCTTGCTCTTGTAGACGCTCACAGGATCGGCATACTTCCACATGCCGTTGCATGTGATCGGGGACGACATGTCCTCGAAGCGAGCCTCATAATAACGCTGACGATATTCGCGCACCTTCTCGAAGAGTTCTTCTTGGGTGCCGCGCATGATGACGTTCAGCGACTCCTTAATCATATCACGGCAGATGGAGGGAGTCGAGGTGTGAATTGCTTCGATGCCCGTGAGTTTCAGCTTGGGCTTCTCGTAGACGACGCCTTCTTCGACGTAGACGTTGAGAACGTAGCGCTTCTTGCCCGTCCAGATGCCCTTGTCTGCGATGACTTCGCGCTTCATGAACACGGCTTGTTCGATGCCGCGAAGCATTTCCATAAGCCGCAGCGCTGACGAGTCAAAGAGCGGGTCGAGATGAGTTTCGCAGAACTCTTCGATGGCGGGAATGTTGTCCCGGAATTCCATCTTCTGGCGAAGGAAGTAGAGCCGCAGATAGATCGAGTCCGTGTCCATCGCGATTGCGTAGTCTTCGTCGCGATGTGTCCATCCACGAAGGAACTCATTCACGTCGGCTTCCATCCATTGGATGGCGAACTGGCCAGTAAGCGTGATCGCTTCCGCGCCTTCCAGCCTGTACCAACGGAAGAACTTGTTGCCCACGCATCCATAGAGCGAGTTGATCTGAATTTTGCGGACGTGCTGCAACACTTTCCAGCGCTGCGCTTCGTACTCGTCTGCGATGTCCTTGGTCTTCTCGAAGCGCTCACGAGCCGCAAGCATCTTCTTCTTGTAGACCTTGCGTTCGTCCATGACCTTCTTGACAAGCTCTGGGAAGACGCCGCGCTTGTCCTTGCGCCAGAGCGAAGCATTGGCGCAGAGCGTGAGGTTCTTGTTCTCGATGAACGTATCAATGTTCGCAGGGATCGACTTGCGATTCATGAGGTGCGTGTAGAGATCGGTGCGAGACATACCGAAGCCGTGGTCGTCAAGCTGGCCAGCATACGTCTCTGGCGAGATGTTGTGCTGCACGATCAGCGACGGATACAGCGATGTCACGTCATACGAGACGACAACTTCGTGCATACCGACTTGCGGTTCTTTGACGTAAGCGCCTTCGTATTGTTCTTCGGCTTCGCCCTTTTCCCATGGCGAGGGATCGACAACGACGCCGCGATCCATGAGATAGTTGTGGATGATGACATCCCACACCCGCATTGGCGTGAACACGTCTCCGAAGTTGATCTTGGAGTCGAACGTGAGCAGAATGCAGAGAGCAAGCAAGGCGTGCTTCTTCTCCAACCCCTGGACGATCTCAACGTCTCGGATGTTGTACTCGATGAACTTCTGGTGGTTCTCGATGTAGAGGCGGTGGAGAGAGTCGTACTCGGAGTAATCGATCTTCTTGATGCCGAGATCGACGTTGCCGACGTGATCCAGTCGGTAACTCTCTTGCGGGATGTACGAGAACTTCTTGTAGACGCGAAGGTAGTCTAGGATACCGAGGCCGTAGATTTCATAGCCGGTGGCGAACTTGCCCTTGGCGTATTCGATTTGTCGTTCGTTGATGATGCCCCATGGCGATAGGCGCTCCATCCACGATTGGCCCAGCACCTTGCGGATACGGTTCACGAGATAGGGAATGTCAAAGAACTCGATGTTCCAGCCGGTGACAACATCCAAGTCCATCTCTTCCCAGATGCGGACGAACTTTCGCAACAGCATGAATTCGGAATCGCACTGCATGTATGCGATGTCCTTGCGGTCTGTCTGAAACTCGCCGCAGGCAAGCGTGATGTACGTGTCCTTAAAGTGGATCGTGATTGCAGTGACGGGCTGTTCTGCGAGCATGGCTTCTGGGAAGCCGTTGTCAGAGCCAACCTCGATGTCGATGATGCCAATGCGAATGCGTTCCATGCCAACTTCGAGTTGGCCGGGGAAGGCATCGTTGATGTACGGATACACGAAGTTCGTCAGGCCATAGACTGGCTGGCCCATCTCACGGCGCTCTTTGTAGAAGGAGTTTCCTTCCCACATGGAGTCGAACTTCATCTTCATCACGGGCTTGTCTAGCACCGTGCGAAAGTTCTCTTCGCTGTTGTTGCTTTCGACGAACAGATACGGGCGGTATCGAACTTCCTCTTGGAATCGAACGCCCGTGTCGTAGCCGCGCACAAGAAGCTTGTTCTTGTAGCGCTGAACGTCAGTGTAGAAACGCTTTGATGTCAACGAGTGAAGGCCAAGTAGGCGAAGTAAACCATCCAGACGAAGAGAGTGAGAGCCAGCCACATAGCACCAGCAACGAATGCGTCTACAGCGCCGCCGATGCCGCTTGCTCCCTTAGTGCTATGATCCATGAAGATGTAGCCAACGACTGTGATGATCGTTGGAATAATCCACCAGCCGATTGTGATTTCCATTAGACTTTCTCCGGGTTTTCGTCTGCGAATTGTAGCACGATTGGTTCTGCGATGTCGAGCGCCGCCAAGAACTCTTTGCGTCTGCGCTCAACTGGCGTGTCACCGCCGAACTCGAACTTGCCGGACCATTCATTGAACTTCAGGCGAGCCGCGTTCACTTTGACGGTTTCATCGTTCATCATCTCAACGAGTTGTTCGGGCGTCAAATCCTTGATGATGGTCCGCGTGATGTTCAGCGTCATCTTGATTTCTTGTTCTGTCACTTCGCTTCTTCCACCTTTGCGTTGCGGATCATGGTGAGCACTCGTCGCGCTCGCTGCGGTGTTTGCTTTGCCCATAGCGAGCGAAGCCCATTCACGTAAGCGGACTCGTAGTTCTTCTGTTCGATGTACGCCAGCGTGTTCTTGAACTTCAGAACTCCGGTGACACCAAGTTGGAACGCCATGTTGGCCACGGCGCGAATGACTTCTTTCGGTTGAAGCTTAAGCCACGGGAGCTTCTTTTCCAAGTCGTTGAGTGTGCGTTGGATGTCTGTCTCGAAGAGAGCCGTCGAACGAGCCTTTGAGATCGGAGCACCAACCGGCTTCTCATACTCTGGATCGCCGCGCACAACCAAGTGGCCGATGCCAACGGTGAGCTTACCGAGCGAATCCCGATATGATTTCAGAACCTCGCCTTCCTCACGCTTGATCTCTTCCTTGAGCTTTCGTAGCTCTTCGGGTTCTAGCTTCCAGGCCATTAACGCGGACCTCCAACTTGCCGTGGACGTTCCGCCGCTTGTGCAACAACGTTTGCAGCATAGATCGTGGCCACGATTTGTTTTTCATCTGCCGAAAGCCCTCCCCACCCTCTTCCGTAGAACAGCGCCGAAGACAGTATGTTGAGTTCGTTCAGAATCAAATTGACATCGCTCATCGATTGTCTCCGCTGCCTTGGAGCACGCCGCGCTCTGCACGGTCGCGCAGCTTCGCCACGTTGCGGTAGGCAACGTTCTCTGGATCGACGCCAAGCTCTTCGCAGGCTCGCGCCCAATACCAGAGCACATCGCCAAGCTCGTCAATGAGAGCGTCTTGGCGAGCGGACGTGAGAACGCCGTCGTCATCGCGGTAGAGTTTCTTGATCTTGCCGAGCGCTTCGCCAGCTTCGTTGCCAAGACCAAGCATCACATAGTTGAGGCCGATGGTGGCTTCGTAGCGGCGCTTCATCTTGATCACGTCTTCTTCCGGCACGTAGCGCTTGCCGTCAGTGATCAGAACACGATAGCCGGGATCGTCAGTCTTTGGGGAATTCTTGCTGCCGGGGTAGACGGCAGTTTCAGCGGTTTTCTTTGCGTACTCTTGGAAGTCCATCGTTGTCCTTTCCGCCCTTCAGAAGTGTCAGCCTTGGCTTTGGTTTGGGCGGGATCACCGGAGCCGTTAGCGAGTAGTTTGGATCGAGGATTCTCATTGCTTGCGGAAGATCGCTTTCACATCGCCCTTCCGCACAAGCTCAAGGCCGAATGAGTTGGCGAACACAAGGAAGCGCTCGAAGTCGAAGAGATCAACGTCGTCAGTAACAACGATGCCACCCTTCACCATGCGCTCTGCGAACCATTGAGCTTCTTTCTCCACGAGTTCAACGTGGTGCGGGCCGTCAAGGTGAGCGAAGCAATACTGGTTCACCAGCATTCTCACGCCGCCTGTGTAGATCGGCACGCCGTCTTTGAAGTGCTCGAAGAAGTCTTCGTCGGAGAGATTGAAGAACTGGAAGTTGACCTTGTGCTTGTCCGCAAGTTGGTAGATGCGTGACATGGCGCGGTTCCGCATTTCGTTCGTGTAGTCCAACACGACTTGTAGCTGGTCAGAGTGCCATTGTGGCATTCCGCCGTAGTGGTCGATCAAGGTGAGCATTCCCTTGAAGCGCTTTGCCTCAAGCTCTTCCATGATCATCTGCGTTGAGCCGCCTTCGCGCACGCCGATTTCAGTTGCGAGGTAGTAGCCGTTCGGTGCCATCTGCACGCCTTCTCGTAGAAGGTCATAGTCACCGGAGTCGGTCCCGAGTCTTTCTTCGTTTGTCTGTTCGATGCTACGCAACTGGTGCGCCTTTCTTTCTGCCGACTGAATACTTCGACACGAGATTCCAAACGGACGTGCCGTCTGGATTGGTCGCCTTCTTGTCGTGGTGCGAGATGATCTTGAGCTTGTTCGTCGGCATGACGGGATCGCTCGATGCGGCGGGATTTACGAGCTTCACCAGCTTCCACTCTGCGAGTAGATTGGCGATGGTGTTTCGGCGGGCGATGTCGTCAGGCTCTATTGAGCTTGGTTTGCCATCGAGCGCGAATAGCTCTTTGAAGTGTACAATCGCGTAGCGCCCTTGCTTGTGTAGGATGTGGCAGGATTGTACGAGCGTCTTTTCTTTTACGGAAGCGATGCCGATGCGAGTCAGCGTTTCCTTCACTTTCAAGAAATCATCGGGACGGGCCAGTTCGATTTCGACGCCGTGGCCCCGGAATAGGTTCATTGTCTCTCCATTCTGTCTGCGTAGTCTGATAGTTGTTGCAGTTCACTTGGAGACAACAGTTCAATCACAGAGCGTGCGGCTTGTGCCGACATGTCGTAGTGCTTCCGAACGAACGGAACGAGGGTGTCTTGTTGTCGCTTTCCCCATTTTGAAAATCGTCTTTGGCGTCGGACGGACGACAAATAGAACTCATACTGTAAACGCTTCGGCAAATCCGCATATTGGTTCATGAGGTTTGCCAACAGAATGCAATCGGGGAAATACGATAGCGCTCTGTTTGTGAGGAAGGGGTTGTAGTTAACATCCCCTTCCAGTTCGTCGAACTCGTTTCTCTTCGTCTGGTTGATCGATTGTAGAAACGAGAATGGTGTTACGTCGCTCAATGAGCAGCCTTGCGGGCTGGTGGTGGCGTAGGCGTGAGGCCACGCTTCACGTGATCCGCGATGCGTTCCTTCATACCGAAGCCGCCGCGTTGAACTTCAACTTCGATGGAAGAGAGTTCAGTACGCATACGAATGGCTTCGGCCATCCAGAAAGCGCCGTCCACCCGCTGTGCAATCTCAAGCTGGTGCTTGAGGTGTTCGTTCATGCGGATGATGTTTTCGTACACCGCAGGGTCGAGATGCATCTTCATCGGAATTCCACTTCGTTCATGGTCTGGGCGAGGAAGGCCGCAGTGTTGATTTCTTGGTCAACCACCAGCGCCGCCTTGTGTTGGTACTCGCCTAGAAGAATGATCAATTGAGCAAGGGAATCATTCTTCACGAATTCGGGCGATCTGTCAAACATCGCCTTGGCCAGAACGTGAAACTCGATGTGGGTTTCTGCCGCCCACTTACGCAAGCCAGCGAAATTGCGCTCTTTCAAAAGCCCAATGATTTTCGTAATTTCACTGTCCAGGCTGTTGCCGTTGTCCAGTGCGTTGAGAGAACCGTCGCGCTTGGCGATACGTTGCATCTCGTTAATGGTGGCCCGGATGTCCGGGAACCCGTCAACGACAATCTGTGAGAGCACCTTGTTGTCGAAGGGCAAGCCTTCGGCCTTCATGATGCCAGCGCAAAGCTTGAAGCACTTCTCCATCATGCCCACCCGTTCGGACGGGGCGATGGTGAACTCGATAAGCTGGGTGCGGGAATGGATCGGCTCAATGATCCGGCCCGGATAGTTGCACGTGAAGATGAAGCCGCAGTTGCGAGCAAACTCATCCATGAAGCCACGGAGAGCCTTCTGGGCTTCGTGCGTCACGCCGTCTGATTCGTCAATCAGAACATACTTCTTGCCGCCGTTCAATGATACGGTGCTGGCGAACTGGAAGATGTCTGTACGAATGGTATCCTTGCCGCCGTCGAGCGAACCGTTGATCTTGAACCATTCGGCCCCGATCTCATTCAGAACCGCCTTGGCGACCGTCGTCTTGCCGATGCCGGGCGAACCAGTCAGTACAACGTCTGGAATGTTCTTGTCGGCAACCCAGCCGGAAAATGTATCGTACAATTTTTCCGGGAAGATGCATTCGTCAAGCGTCTTGGGCCGATACTTCTCTGCCCACGCAAAATGTTCTAGCACGAGTGTCTTCTATGAATGATTCAGAACGGGATGTGTTCTTGGGTGTAATTGCAGTCAGCACACACGAGTTTAATCTTGCCGCCGTCAACAATAGGGAACAGTAATTGATGCGTGGAATCATTTCCGCAAGTGAGCGGATGGCCGCGCATGGGAATTGGCCCATCGTTGATGAACTTATACTTTGACACGTCGGTTTCGTCCCGGCCTGTTTGGTGCAGCACGATCCGCTGCATGTGAGCCAAAAGCTCTTCAGTTCTCTCCAACGACAAGACCTTCTCCTACGCGGAAGCTATTTGGTTTTTGCTCGCCAGTATTGAGCCTTTCCACATAGCCTGTCAAGGCCAGATATGTCTCCATCACATCGACGTATGCAGCCGGTGTCAGGGTCGTAGAAGACTCTGGTGGAGCCATGTCTTCGGGGAAGTTGTACAACTCTTCCACGGTGAAGAAGTAGAAGTTGCCGTCGCGCTGCCATACCTTGGCGTCGAAGCCAGTTTCCAGCGGGATCACGTTGGTCCGCACCTTGATCGTCTCGATCTCGCGGAGTTTGTTGAACACCCGCAGCTTTGTCATGTATGACCATGCGACCGCCTTGTTAAGCGCTTGCTGCCACTGCATACTCAAGTCCTGTGCTCATGAAGAATACGGCGGGAGAGCCGCCTACGCCGATGGTGTAGTCACGTGCCAACAGCTTGCAGCGGTCGATGTGCAGACGAACGTCAAGCCCGCTCGCCGGTTCTGGCGATAGCAAGATGTCGTAATAGTTCGAGGTGGACATCTCCGTGTTGATGGCCCGAACATGCACGCCTTCTCGATCAGAGAAGAAGCGAATGTCCGGCACCTTCAATGTGTAGGCGGCTCGCAGTAGTGTTTGAAGTTGCGCCTTGCTGATCTTCACTTCCGTCTGGTACGACTTCTTTACCGAGCGAGGGATGTCCTTGAACGCTCCTTCGTCGGCATACCAATACGTCGAGTGTTGATCTCCGTCCGTGATCTCCACGCTCTTGTTGCTGAACGTGAGCGTGGGTTCCTCGAAAAGATCATACAGTGCGAGGAATTCACGAATTGATGCAATAGAGACGGTGTTCGGAAAATCTTCCGCAATAGTCGCATTGCCGTAGATGGCTCGCGACTTGTCCATAATCCGCAGCACGTTTCCCGGCTCGATCTTGATTGACTCGTTGATCGTCGAGAACTGTTGCAGAATTTCGATTGTCTCTGGCGAGAGGTTCATGAATCACTTTGCTGGTGCGGTTGCGGGTGCGAGTACCGGGGCTGGCGGCGGAGCCGTTGACTTCGCCATCTCTTCCGCCAGTTCTGGCGGCGGTGGAGCCGTCTGTTGTAGTGGCGGGGTCGCCGCCTCTTGCTGGCGCTTCAGTTGGTTCACGTCGGCGGTCAGGGCAACGCCCGTCTGTGCCATGAGAACCAAGCTGCCCGTGAAGTTCATTGTACCGAAGTGGCTCAATTTCAGCCATGGGCATAGCCAAACCTTCATGCCGATCTTGCGAACAAGTTGACAGAACCAATAGTCTTCCGAAAGGTAGCGTTTCGACTCGGGGTCGATCTCCGCTTGGAAGTATTGCATGATCTCCCGCGTGCCGTCAAACTGATTTGAGCGGACGTGATCGGGCTTGTAGCTGTATTGTGGATAGGCTTCCTTGAACGCCTCGAACGTGCGGCGGCGGATCATCATGAAGCCCGTGCCGGTTTCCATGACTTCTGTTGGCACGAAGAGATTGTACTTCACGACGCCGGGCGGGAAGTTGAACACGAAGTCGCCAACGAAGTTCTGAAGAACGTTCGGGTCTTGGTCTGCCAGTCCCTTGTCAACCGCAGCCTTGATCTTTTCCCACGACACGCACTTCTTTGGGTATGGTGCGGCCATGATGTCATACGGCGAGTCGTCGGTTTGCAACCAGAGCAGAGAAAGAACTTGGTCCGGGTGAAACTCGATGTCGGCGTCAATGAAGATCATGTGCGTGAAGTCGCTACGCATGAATTCGTCCACGCAATAGTTGCGTGCTCGCGTGATCAGCGACTCGTTGTAGATGAAGTGGAAGTAGTACGGGATGCCAAAGCGCGAGAGCAACGCCGCAAGCTTTTGGCAAGCATCGGCAAAGACACCAGTGCAGTTGCCGCCGTACATCGGCGTGGCGATGAATAGCTTGACGCCACTATCACGGAGTTTGTTGAGATCGATTTGTAGGTTCATAGTACTCCCAGCGCTTCGCGGACTCTGTGGTGAAGCATGTCCACGTCGCCGCCGTTTGTGATGTAGTGGTCGCAACGGAATTGAGCGGACTCGGTTTCCGATGCGTGTTGTGCGTGCTGCGTCGTCTCTGCGTTCGGACGATCAATCCAGATGAGCGTGCCGCCAAGCTCGCGGATCATGATAGCTTCGTTGACGAAGCGAATGTCCGTGATAAGGAAGTTGACGGATGGGTACGCTTCGATCTTGCGGCGCACCGCATCCACCCAAAGCGTAGGAGAGATCAGTTCACGGCCCCATTCGGTGCCGAGCGTTTGCATCGCCACACGTGGGGACTTGCCGCCGAGATATTCGTTCTCAACTTCCTTGAGATCGCCTTCCATCATCCGTTCAACGGTGTGTGGATCGACGCCTTGAAAGTCCAAGAGGTTGCGGACCATTGACTTGAGCGCCGCCGCCATTGCGATCTTCTCGTAACCGAGTGGATAGAGAGCCTTTGCTGCGGTGTCTTTGCCTGCGCCAGCCTTACCAGCAAATCCCACGACTCGTGGGGTGCGTATTAGGCTCATAGTTGGTCTGGCGTAGCTACGTTGTTGTTCACAACGGTTGTCGTCGTTGATGCTCGTGGGCGCACCGTCAGCACGAACTCAAGTTCGTCTGGTCCATCCACGGTTCCGCTACGCTTCTTCTTATGGAGATTCCATTCTTGCACAAGACCAGCAACCATGCGGAGCACTTCGCGTTCGATGTCTGTGAGAGAGCTACGTTCGGCCTTGCCGGGCGATAGCTGTTGGCAGATGACGTAGCCCGCCACGCCGGATGAAACTGCGATGATGAGTGCGGCTAGTACTGTTTCTAGGTCCATTGCTTTCCTTTAGATACGGATGACGTGGCAGGGTTTGTCACGCATCTTCATGTTGCTGATCATGTTTGCAGTGCCGCGCGAATGTCCGTCCCAGAAAATGATGGCGGCGTCCGCGTAGTCAGCCATTTGGGCATTTCGGACCATACCGGCTCGCTTACCAATTCTGTCCCAATCGGCAGGCATGACTCGGACTTCAATGTCTCTTTCGATGGCCCATTTTTCTCCAAGCTTATCAGGCCCACGGGCACCACCGGAAACGACTTCCGTGATCCGTAGGCCATTGTCGGTGAAGAGTTTGAGCACGCTATCGAGTGCATCAAATACGTGTTGCTCATCTTGTATGTCCCGTGAACCGGCAATGACAACTTTCACTTCCTTTTGCGCTTGATCTTCGCCCATTGATTCCTTGCTTTCTCACGATGGAGCGGATGGGCCTTCTCGAAGAAGGTGATGCCGTCCAAGTGATCGAGTTCGTGTTGGAAAACGCGAGCCGCCAGACCTTCAAGGGTCTTCGACTGCACGTTGCCGTTAATGTCTTCATAACGAACTCGGATTTTCTTGGAGCGCTCAACCCGCACGCTAAGTTCGGGGAACGACAAGCATCCTTCACCGATTCTATCAGTTTCCGCATCGAAGTCAACAATGCGCGGATTGAAAGCTGCAATTGGTATGTTGGTCGAGATCACCAGCACGCGAAGCGAGTCGCCAATCTGTGGCGCGGCGATGCCGATGCCGCCATTCTCACGCATCGTCTTCAGAAGCTTGTAGGCATATTTCGCTCGTTCGCTGACTGGCAACGCTTCCAGCGACGGCCAAGGCTCTGCCTTCTTGTGAATGGCCGGGTCGTCAATCGGCACTGGAATGACGGCAGTCACGCCAGCGGGTTCGTCCGGGAATTCCTCGAAGCCGCGAACTTTGCCCGGCTCTGTGATGTGAACGGGGAAACCGCGATAGGAAACGTCGCCAAGCTGTTGTTTGAGTGACGGGCGCTTCGGTGGCGTCTTGGCTTCTAGTACTTCTTCTTCCGTCATGCTGCAACTTTCATGTCTGAAAAATTCTGTCTCTTCTTCACTCGAAGCACTCGCTCGAACCGCTCAACGTATGCGTCGCTCTTGTGCGTGATGATGAAGATGTGTCGTCCTTGAGCGAAGTCGTCTTCGATGATCGAGAGAAGACCATCGCCGCCGTCAGCGTCTAGTGAGCCGTCGAACACTTCGTCGAGAATGAGAAGGTTCGTGTTGCCCTTGTTCCGCATCTGCGCCAGCGCACGCCATGTGAACAGCAGCGCCAAATCGATGCGGGCCTTTTCGCCTTGGGAGAATGAGTGGTACGAGAACTCATCCTGGTATCGGGATTTTACAGTCTCCCGGAACTCTTCGTCAATCTCAAAAGAGACGCCTAGCTCCAAGGTCGCCAAGTACTTATCCAAGATCGAGTTGATGATCGGCACGTATTGCTTGATGATCTTGGCCTTGATGCCAGAGTCCTTCAGCAAGGCCGATGCGTACTCGTACACGTCGCGCTTGTCTGTGAGATCGTTGAACTTGGTTTCGAGAGCGGCGTACTCTTCTTCGAGCTTGGTGATCTCCGCCTTGATGGCGTCCACGTTCTGGGAGTTTTCTTCCAGCGTGGCCTTCGACTTCTGCAAACGCATAATCACGTCAAGCTGGGCGGCGGCGCGAGCACGTTCGCCGTTGAGCCTTGCTCGCACTTTCGAGCGGGCGGCGTCGTGCTTGTCAGCCGTAGCGATAAGCTCGTCTGCGGACGACACAATTCCTTGTAGCGTCCCGATGACGATTTGGCTCTGGGCGATCTTGGCTTCGTTCTCTGCCTTGTGAGTGGCCGCGTGTTCTGGTGAGATGGCCTGTCCGCACTTCGAGCAATTGCCTTCGTCTAGCACGTCGGCAGAGAGCAATCTGATCTCCGCTTCCATGTCGCGAATGTTGGCCAAGGCATTGTTGCGGCGAGCAACAGCATGGGAAGTGTCCGGGGACGGAATGTCCTTCAGTTCTTTTTCCAGGCTTGCAATACCAACGCCAATCTCTTCAGCGGTGGCGGTTGCTGCCGCAATTTGCGTGTCGAACTGTGCCAGCGTTTCTTCCTTAGCGGCAGTGATCGACTTGATCGATTGTTGCTTCTCATCGATGCGGTCGCCAAGCGATTCAAGATCGCGGCGGGCATCGTTGTAGATTTCCTTGTCTCGCTTGTTACGATCAGACAAGAGCTTGTTCATCACCGAGAAAAGATCAAGGTCGATGAACTCTTCCGTGATCTTACGGCGGTCAGCCGCAGCAAGGTCCATGAAGGACGTGAAGTTGGCCGCACCGAGAATGACGATGTGAATGAAGCTGCGGTACGACATCTTCAGAATGTACGCTTCGAGGAACGCTTGGTAGTCAGCGGTCGAAGACGATTGTGAGATGAGCGTGCCGTTCTCGTAAATCTCGAACACGCCGGGCTTCTGGCCACGACGGATCAAGTACTCCTTGTTCATCACCGTGAACTCTACCTCAACCAGCAAGTTGCGGCGGTTGATCGAGTTCACGAGTTGGCCCAGCTTGATCTTTCGGAAGGGCTTGCCATAGAGCACGTACACCAGCGCATCGATCATTGTCGATTTGCCAGCGCCGTTCTCACCGATGATAAGGGCGGTCTTCGTTTCCTCGAAGTTGACTTCGATGAAATCGTCCCCAACGCTCAAGATGTTCTTGAAGCGTAGCTTGTGGAATTGGATCAAGAGTTGTATCTTAGCTGTCTGATGAAATCATCAAGGCGGAATTTGTCTCCACTTTCCTTGCCGAGTTCACGCAAGAGTTCTTCAGTGATTTTCACGGTGGTGGCGATGCAGTATGGCGATGCTCGCTTCAACCGGCGTGTATACCAATCGATGCGGTCCTGGTTCATGCGGCTTCCTGTGTGGTTGCGGCTGTATGATACAATTCCGTCAGCAAGTCGCCAAGCATCTTTTTGTGCTTCTCGTTTGGAAGCTCCGCCGCTGCCGCATACTTCTGGATCATGGTGAGCGTGTCTTCCGTGCCGTTCACGTCGATGCCTTCGTGGTCGATACGAACAAGGTCTTGCTGCACCGTGAGGCTGATCGGGTTCTGGTCCATGAGCGTTTCGTAGAACTCGTCATAGGTTGACGGGTGTTCCTTGTGCGTCACGATCAGCTTGACGATGCAGTCTTTCACGTTGGCATTGTCGGCCACCGATAGGATGTCCGGGTTGCGATCATCATACTCCACCTTCTTGAAGACGGTGAGCGTGTTTTCAACGAACTCGAACTTCAGTTCGTCGAGATCGAGAATGTGGAAGCCACGATAGGAGTCGTAATCGCTCCATGTGATAGGGTACGGGCAACCGAAGAAGTGAATACGGCCTTGCGACGACTTCTCGTGCAAGTGGCCGCTGCCGACAAGCCTGTAGTTACGAAGGAGCGTGCGGTCCATGCCGTGCTCCATCACTTGGCCCTTGGTCATCTCGAAGCCTGCAAGCTCAAAGTGTCCCAGCGCAATCTTCGCCTTCGGATTGGCCATGAGTTCGTAGGCCGCGCCTTCGTTCTCCTTGCAAATCCACGGGTAAGCGTCGATGGCCGTGCCTTCGATCTCGAACGTCTCTGGGTTCGAGATGAAGCGGAATCCTTTCGGCGGCTCCGAATAGAGTTCGCACATGGCGTTCACCATGTTCGTGTCCTTGAAGTACACGTCATGGTTTCCGATCAGGCATGTCGTGTTCAGTCCACGATCCACGCACGGCTTCACGAACGACTGGTGTAGATTCCGAGCCGTGATGAAGTTGATGGTCTTGCGACGATCAACGATGTCGCCGCAGTGGACGACATGCTTGATCTTGTTCGCATCGATGTACGGGAAGAAGACTTCCTTGAAGAAGCGGCTGATATAGCGCCCGAAGACAAGGTTGTCGTTCCGAACGCCGAAGTGCGTGTCGGTGACTATACAAACCTTTGTCAAGTTAAATATTCCAGCGCTCTAGCGAGCCGTTTGGAGTCGTCCTTGAACATGCCTAGTCCTATGTTGCAGTCTTTACAAAGTAGCCCACGAACTTCTCCGGTGTCGTGGTTGTGATCAACAGCGAACGCTTTGCCCGTTGGGCATTCTGGCGTTTTGCAGATAGCACATCCACCATCTTGCGCGGCTAGAAGCGCTTCATATTGTTCAAGCGATATTCCGAACGTCTTTCGCAACTGCCAATCGCGTCGCTTGCGTGGATCGTATTTGCACTTCCTTGTTTCCTGGTGTCGAAGCTGTTGCTCACGAACCTTTTCAGGATTGTTCTTGCGCCACTTGGCTAATCTACGTTTGTCGTTGGCCTTGACACGGATTGGGTTCTCTTCCTTCCAAGCCTTTAGCTTGTCTGGAATCACTTCTTACCTTTCGCGCCAGCCGTGATTTTCAGCCCGTTCGCTTTCTCGTACTTCGAGAGGGACTTCCCGATGTACGTGTGAATATCCCAAAGCGTGTTGTAGAGGTTGAAGGCTTCTGGCTTGGTTGGATTGCCGTCCAGTGAAGCGCAAAGCGACTCCACGATTGGGGGGATGTTATTTGCCACTGTTGCGTCTCTTCTCGTTTTTCTTACGTTGCTTGGCCTCGTATTGCTCGATGCGTTCAAGAACTTCGTACATCTCTAGATCGTCTGCCGTTCCTACGTGGAACGTGGCGTCCATGATGTCTGCGGGCTGATCGATGAGGATGATCTTGGCGAGAAGAACGTTCCGTCCGTGGACTTCTTTCTTCTCGTACTCAATCCGTCGAACGAAGGCATAGTACATGATCATCGTGAAGTACGCAAACGGGTTTTTGCGGGTGATGTCGTAGTTGTGCAGATACTTGACACAGTTCTCGATGCCGTCGCCCTTCATCTCTTCGATGAATGAGTAATTGACAAAGCGCTTGTGACGTGCAAGGCCCTTCGCAATCTGGATGAGGTAGAACCCGATCTTCTCCGAGATGCGAGGCTTCTCTAGCTTCTTTTTCTTCGCCTCATCATACGCCTTCTTGTACTTCACCATCTCTTCGTAGAAGGCTTCGTTGTCGAGGTACTTGGTTGTCTTTCGCGTGGCCATTAGTTCTTCACTCCCACGTTCGGGGGAATGATGATCATGGTGCCTTCAGAGAGCTTGCCGTTTCCGATAAGCTCGCCTTTGGGCGGCAACTCATCTTCGGAGAGAGCGCCCATCGACATTGACCAGACTTTTTCGTGCTGTTCGCGGATGTCCTTTGTGATTGGATAAACGGTTACGATGTGGTGTGCGTTTATCGGATACGAGTCCATGTTCGACACCATGGACAACGGATGCATGAGCACCACCGACTCAAGGAAATTCATCTCGCGGTACGAGATGGCCAAGAGTGGCTTGTACATGTGTAGGACGTTGTTGGCGTCGATGGGTTCGGGAATGTAACCGAAGAGTTCTTGCCCGTTGGCTAGAATGACTCCGTACAGTTGGTCTTTGTCTTCGCTAGCTTCATCCGACTTTGACTCGGTGGATTTCCACCTCAAAACCTTGCTGATAATAAATGACAAGACGCTCTTCAAAATGCTTGAGCGTATAGTTCGCAACTCCTTGGTGGCGTAGATCGTCCACGAAATCGTAGGCGATCAGCTTGTTCTTGTTTTCATGTAAACCAAGGCCGCGACCAATCGTCTGAAGATTGCGAACCCGGCTCTTCGAGGGCGAGCCGAGTATGATGTGCATAAGGTTCGAGATCGTGATGCCGGTCGAGAACGTCTTGTATGAGACAATCCCGAGGTTATCGTCACTAAGCTCATAGGCGGCGCGAATCTTTTCGCGAGCTTCCGCTTCTACTTTGCCGTCAACATAGTGCAGAGTCTTGTGTGATGCAAGCTCTTCGGCTACACGATATAGTATCTTGCCGTGATCGTCAACATAGAAAAACATGAGCAGCACATTTTGTTTTAGTGCAGCCGCCAGTTCCACCAGTATTCGGTTCCTCTTTTCATGTCGTGTGAGGAACATCATTTCGTCATGATAGGCCATCCCGCTCGCGGCTTGTCTGTCTTCGTCGCCGTAATCGAGCACGATTACTCGGATGACCAGATTGGAGACGATGCCCCGATCCATGAGTTCTTTGGTTGTGGCCGTCTCGAACACCGAGCCAAACAGGCCGACAAGCGTCTTCACCGAAGTCTTGGAATCCTTCAGGGAGCCGGTCATTCCGAAAACATACTGGACTTCGGTAGCCTTCTCGATCATGCCGCGAAGGGTCTTGGCGTCGTACTCGTGAACTTCGTCCGCGATGATGCACCCGAACTGGTTGAACCATTCGGGCGGAAGGTTGCGGATGCTCGCCTGTGTGGAGACGACAATCTTGGCAACGACATCCTTGGAGACGGGCGTCTTCGACTTCGGGTCGCCCTTGATCAACTGCATGTCGATCCGCTCTTCGCCGCCGTAGTTCGTGAAGTCGCCCTTCATCTGAAGCACGAGCGATGTTGTCGGCACGATGATGAGAACGGGATCGGGAAGTAGCTGCGCCAGCATGTACGCAATCAGCGTCTTGCCGGATCGCGTTGGTGAGACAAGCAGCGCCCGCTTGTTGTTGATGCAGTGTTGGACCGCCGCTAGCTGGAAGTCGTGTGGCTCGAAGGAGAGGTAGTCAAACTCCGCCTTGATGTCGTCTTCCGAAATCTGGTTCGGGTCTGGGATGTCGTCTGTGGCGAAGCTGTAGCCGTTTTCTTCTGCCCAGAGCTTTAGGTCCGGCAAGTGCCCACGGTGCAGCGTGCGGGTGTCTAGGCGGAAGAGACGAATCTGCCCGCCCCAGCCTTTCTTCTTGGCGTAGCGTGCATTCTTCGCGTGGATGGTGAAGTGTTCGTGAAGCTCCATGGCGATGTTCGGCGGGCACTTGATCCGCAGGAACACCTCATTGAGCTTTTCGGCGTAGATGTCAGTCAGAGCATATCGCCCCGGAAGAACCGCAGGGCGTCAATCGCATTGCGGTGGTCGTAGTTCAGCTTGTTGATTTGGGTGAGCACGCCGTTCAGCCACGTCTCTTTCTCTTCGAGCAAGGCGATCTTGGCGTCGATCACTTGAAGGTCTGGATCGCTTTCCAGATACACGGGAATGGTCTTGTCGAGCACCTTCCGGCGTAGCGGTTCCTTGCCCAGCTTCTTAAGGGCGTCAGGATCGCCATTAAGCGTCCCCTGGTAGTATTCTGTGAGATCGCGGTAGAGCGGCGCTCGTTTCATCCGAAGGCCGCGTAGGGCCATTCTATTGTCACGGTGGTACTTCGCGTACTTGGCGTGTAGCGTCGCTCGATCCATGGCGAGCGTGGGCAGTTGGGTAGCGTCGCGGAACGTTTTACGATCCGCTTCCCATTCGTCGTCTAGTTCTTCGAGTGTCACTTTTTCTTCTTTGGTCGAACGCCGATGCCCGTTGGGCTACGCGGTTCGTGGTATTGCTCAAGCTGAAACTCTGGCGGGCAATAGCCCGGCCCGCGAGCGTCGCTCATTGGATGGTAGCGATGGCAATGCGGGCAGTACTTGGCTTCGGTGGTTGATCGAATCATTTCTGGTCATCCAAGCGGGCGGCAGTCGCCCTTGGGGACGTAGGCAAAATCGAGGTGATCGGGCTTTCCTTCGCCCATAACTTCAACTTTGAACACCACATCGCCTTCTGGCGATTCCAGACGGGCGCGAACGATGCCGTTCAAGGGTTGGAGAGTATTCCAGCGAGCAAAGCAATGAACCTTGTCGCCATTAGCATAGTCGTACATTCATTTCTTCCAGTCAGGGAGCGCCCAGAAGATCACTGACAGGCAGGCAATGGCCACCAGCAGCAGAACTAGCTCAACGTCGCTCACAGGCGCTTATAGGTCCAACGGTCGTAGGCAAAGGTTACGTTCACTGGCCGGTACTCAATCGTGGGCATCGTAGTGTCGAACTCGATGTCATCCACGGTCACAGGCCATGCATTGAGGAACGTGAATTGTAGCACAGGACGCTTGTTCGAGTCCAGCACGGAAAGAACGATGTCAGAAACGAGATCGGCGGGATCGAACTGGTCAAATGATTCCGGGAAGGCGATGGCCATACACCAGTCGAAAATCTCAAGGTGATTGCGAAGGTGTTCGTCCGGCAGATACGAGAGGGAGAAGGCTTGCCAGTTCACCCCGTTACCAGCTTGAGGGAGTGTGCCGAAGGGATTGTTTTGGGGAGCCGTGTTTAGCTCGAAGCCAGGGATGTTTGCCTTGGATGCCCAGAATTCGACGTTGGGGAGTCTCGCTACGGAAACTCTGAAGTCGTTAATGATGAGTGGGTTCTGTGACTGTGGGTTCATCTATTTCCTTGACACGTTTCTGGGGCGTGGATATAATGGCGGAGCCGAAAAAGCATTCCTTTGACTCCTATAGAGTCTACCTAATACTTATCCCTGGTACAACCGAATCCGCAAAACAAAAGGCCCCAGCTTTCGCCAGGGCCTAGAGTTTGGTGTTTCCTGATTCTTAGATCAGGTTGGAAACCAGCATACGGCGGTAGTACACGTTTGCGTTTTGCACGAGCGTACCGTCCGATGTCGTCGCACCGCGAGAGAATGGGTTCGCAACAACGCCGTAACGTGTCTTGAAGCCGATCTTCGGTTGGTACGTGTTCGGGTCGATAGCACGAACCATTTGCAGCGGAACGTATGGGCAGTAGAACATGCCCGCGTCGTATGGGTTTTGGCCCTTGTAGCCGACAACCACGTATTCGTCACCCGCATACGGGTCGATGAACACGTTGAAGCGTCCGTTGAGCACACCGGCAAACGTGTTGCCAGTATCGTCAACTTGGAGCGTGTTGCTGTTCAGCGCCGGGGTGAAGTCCAGGATGCCCGCCATGTTGAGCGCCGATGCGACGTTCGATGAGCAGAGCACGATGTTGGCCTTACCACGACGGGTTTCCTTCGCGATTTGGTTCGCTTCAAGTTCGATTTGGAACATGAGGCCCTTGAACTTTTCCACGAGCCAACGACCGTTCGAGTCAACGTCCAGGTTGAACGTGCCCGCTGAAGTCGTGTTGTTCGCGCCCGACTTGGCCGTCAGAACAACCGCACGAACGATTTCACGGTTGATTTCCGTGAGCAGTTCCGACGTGAGGATGTTCGCCAGTTCGGTTTCAGCGTCAAGGCCGTGAATTGCCTTCAAGTCTTGCGCCAGTTCGATTGAGTATTGTGCTTGCAGAGCACGGCCACCCGCGTTCACGTTCACCTTGTCGATGTCGAACGCCATTTCTGGGAAGGTGTGTGTCGTGTTGCCGCCGAGCGACTCAAGGAGCGCCGTAGACATCGAGCCACCGAAGTTGTAGGTAGCCGAGTTGCCCGTAGGCGTCGTGCCGGTGTGGTTTTCACCAATCGTTGAGTTCGCCGCACGCTTCGTTGAGAAGAGCGTGTTCGCTTCGTTGTAGAACGCTTCCGTTCCAGTTTGCGAAGTGTAACGCGAACGCATCGCGAAGATGAGGCCGGTCGGGCCAGACATCGGTTGCACGCCGCAGATGTCGTAAGCGACGAGGTTCGGCATCGAACGACGGATCAGCGCGATAAGCACCGGATCGTATGTGTCGATGTTGCCGCCCGAGATGTTGTTCGTCGGTGCGTCTTCCGTCAGCATACGCGGGTTCATGCCGCCGTCTGACTTCACCGCGTCTTCGGTATTTTCGAGAATTTGAGCGACAACGAGCTTACGGCGCGAGTCGCGAATTTGCGGAAGTTCGGGATCGTCTAGTAGCGCTCCCCACTTCTCAAGCAGGAATTCGTTCTTGCTTTGCGTCTTCACGTCCATCTAAGATTTACTCCTTTGAATCTCTGTTGGTTATTTATCGATTCGCGGTTTTTGGGCCGGAACGCTTCGCCGCCGAGAGGTACGCACCCATCGGTGAAGCTGTTTTTTGCTTTGTTTGAGCCGTTCCCGGCACGGTCACATCTTCATCGAGGCGTTCATGCTGCGACTTCTTCAGAGAAGGAGTCGTGCCGGTTTGTGCCGGTGTTGCAGCGGTCGGACGGATGTACGTTTCGCGAAGAATCGTGAGCTTCTTCTTGAACGCTTCTTCGTCCGTGAATTCCACGTTTTCGCAAAGCTGCGCTAGGCGAGCCTGTTCAGTTTGCGCGAGATCACCAGACGCCTCACGAATGAGTTCGGCCTTCTTGAAGGACTTGATTTCTTCTTGAAGAGCGACATTCGTATTCGCGAGATCATTGTACTTGGTAGCCGACTCTTGGAGTTGGCCTTCAAGCTTCGTCACCACAGAGACATCTTGTTCGTCGAAGCGGACGTTGTGTGATTCCACGAGATCGCGAAGACCCTTGATGATGTTCTCACCAAGCTTCGCTTTCACGCCGGTATCAACAGCGAGTTTGTTTTCGTTGAGCCATGTTTGAGCGACCATCGTCGTGTACGCATCGAGGCCCTTGATCATCTCTTTGACTGTCTCGTCGAGAGATGCCTTGAGTTCTTCGGTTTCTTCGTTAATGCGTGCGTCTGCCGCGTCTTGAATTTCTGCTACCTTCACAGCAACACGTTCGTTGACGGTCACTTCAAAGATCAGGACGGCTTTCTCTTGGAAGTCTTCGTCGAGGCCAGTGTCTTCGAGTAGAGACTTCAGTTCGCCAGCAACAAGTGATTCTTGTAGGCGAGGCATTGGCATTTGTGGGAGGCCAGTCGTGCCGCCCGGTTGTAGTGTGCCCATGTTCGGGTTGGTCGCAACCTTCGCACCGGTTGAAGAGTCAGCACCGCCGTTCAGATACGATTGCGCCGAAGCGTACACTTGGCCGAGTGCAGCAGCGTCGAGATTTTGGATGACATTCAGAATGCCGTTCAGCCACGCCGAACGATCAATGCCCTTTGTTGCAAGCTCGCCGCCGCCTTGGTCAGCACCGCGATTTGCGTGCGGATTGCCCGGCACAACCGGGTCCGGGATTGTGCTTTGAAGGTCGTCCGACGCTTGCTTGTCTTCCTTCAGGTTCTTCTTCACGGCCATGTAGAGTGTTGCTCCTTGTTATCTTGTTGTATTTAGAGAAATCGCCGCTTTAGTCGTATCTGCCGGATGCTTGGAGATCGTCTACGTGAAGTCTCATGAGTTGGTTGAAGGCTTCCGGGTCGCTTTTCACGCCCGCCAAGTGCTTACGAGCACGGGTAAACACACCACGACGAATTTCGCGGTCGGCATCGTTCGTCATCGAGTTCAGGAATTTGCGGTCTGAACGTGTGAGGTATTTGTTGTCCGGGTGATCGCGGTACTTGTTCGATAGTGCGCCCATGAAAGCCTCGAACAGCTTGGTCGCATTGGCGCTCAATTCCTTGGCGTCCTTGCGGCCCGTTTCGATGATCTCTTCCGTGACGTGCTGCACTTGCATCGGTTGCCATGTGCCGGACGGGTCCATCACCCAATCCACGTCTTCCATGATCATGTTCACGAAGGCTTTGTGGGCTGACGGGTCGGCAACCATGTCGATAGCGTGGAAGCGCAGACCTTCAGTAACGAGCGTGAAGTCCTTGCCCTTCTGAATCTTGCCGGTCGCACGAGATGACACGCCGAGTTCGATACCTTCTTTTAGAAGGCCCACAGCGATCTTGCCCATGGGTTGGTCTTCGAGAACCTTGGCCTTGCCGTTCCAGTAATTGCCGTCTTCCTGTAGATAGACGACGTTCAGCATCACGCGGTCTAGGTTGACCGTTGGCGTAGGCGGGTGGTTGAGTTCGCCCATGGCGCGATTGCGTTCAACGTACTCACGGAGGTACGTCTGGACGGCAGGCAACATTTGTGAGCGCGGGTACTTGCGGCGATTGCGGTTCACTTCCTCTTGGAGAAGGAACGGCCCTTGAATGAAGTACGAGCGATCTTCGCCCGTGCCTTCCTTCACGAACTCAATCCCTTCGTCCACGTCTTCGACGAGGAACTTTACAGGGTCCGCTTTCTTAGCGGTCGTCATAGAGATTTCCTTTTCCTTGGTGGTAGGCAACGCGAGCACGATAGCGTGTTGCTAGACGTTGCTTTTCGGCTGGCGAGAAATAGGTGCTGTGATCATCCCAAGCTCTGCCAATTTCTTCGTCGCTTGCTTCTGGGTTCTTCGAGAGAATGGCGTGAACCTTGCGGTCCATGTCCGTTACCATGAGCGGCTTGTACTTGGCCGTCTCTGGGTTCTCTTCCGACGCCTTTCGATCAGCGTAGAACTTCTCACGCTTTGCGAAGGCTTCTGTGTTCTTGGCGCGGATAGCGTTGTCGAACTCTTGCTCTAGTCCTTTGTGAACAGAGTGGTCGGCATCGACTTTCACCGTGCTAACGGCTTGTCCCCAACGGCCTTCGCCATCGTGATTCCACTTGTAGCCACGGATTTTACCAGTGTCCTTGAGTTCCTTCAGACGAGAATCGATTGCGCTGACAGATGACGGCGCAAGGCGAGTATCCAAGGGCGCACCAGAATTGTGCGGCATGATTTCGTGGCTCATTTGGGAGTATGAGCCGTAGCCCTTATGGTACGTCTCGTCTGGCGTTCGTCCGAACATGCCGCCCGGATTGAACCAGTTACGTCCCTCGAAAAGCTTTTCGAGAAGCGGCGTCTGTAGCGCGACAACATACTCGCACTCATAGAACGAACCGCGATTCGGTTCTGGTTCTGTGTGGCGAGCGTGCAGTTGAGAGTACGGGCCATTGTCGAGACGGCCAGCAACATTGTCTTCTGGAACCGTCGAGCGCGACACGAGCTTTTCGCGTGGTTGCATGGCGTGCGACTTCACGAACTGAAGCGCCGCTTGGTGTCCAGCCGAGTAGAGAGTGTCGTTGGCCTTGCCAGCCACTTCCGGGCCGTAGAGGTGATCGACGCCATCGAGCCAAGCCATCGCTGACTTGAACTTTGGACGTGAGTCGCCGTGCTCAACCGAGTTGACGTAGTTCAGCGCACCGGCAAGCGACTCGGAGATGAGCGGCTTGTAGTCTTCGGCCAGCATACCAGCCGCAACATCCGCTGCGATGTCTTCATTCAGACGGTCACTAAGGTCGTTGTGCAAATGGCGTGGCGCAGTGATGTGGAACACTGTGCGTAGCAACCCGGCCTTTTCTTCATCCCAATCGAGATCGTGACCGTTATCTTGTGCGCGACGAAGGGCACGACGTAGCGGGATGGCCGCTACGTTTCCGGCAGTGTACGAACGGGTGATAATGTCGTGTCGCCCTTCGTTGAGTTCGCCTTGGCGGTGGTTTGGTTGCAACGTTGGGAAGTTGGCGAGTTCTTGCGTCACAAGCTCACGCCAGTTGTCGCCGTAGCGTTCCTTCAGCTTTTGACGTGTCTCGAAGTCGAAAATTTTATCGACGATTTGTGTTGGGTTCGGAAGATCGCCGCCATAGGTCACTCGCTCGTCGTTATCGAGGCCGTCAGGCTGATCTTGAACTGGCGTCGTGCGCGGAATGCCATCCACACCCGCCACCGTCACCGATTGCATGGCTTCGGAGAAGAAGCGGCCAAAGCGCTTTGCCTGTAGTGACGGTTCAACCGGAGCCGGGTTCTCCTTGGTGTAGTTCACCGGGCGGGTTGGCTTGTATCCGTTTGGCAATGGCTTGTGTCCTGTGTAATCGTGGAGAAACTTTCCTTCGTGGTCTGCGACCAGCCCAAGATTGAAGGCCCGCACAAGCATCTTGCTCGCGGACATCTTCGATGTGTTGTGACCAGCCTTTTCGAGTGCTGCCTTCGCCGCCAGGACGTGAGGTGCGTATTCCGGGCCTTCCAAGATAAGTTTCAACGACGTTCCCTTCTGATTCCTTGTATTTATTTCTTAGGCTCTTCCGGGGTGTTTTGGTCACGGAGGCCGGTGTACAGTGGCAACTCGCGCTGCACCCGTTTTTGCTCTTCCTTGATCTCTTCGTCGGTGTACTTGAACACCTTCTTGTAGAGCGTTTCGATTGAGAAGATCGGAGCGATCTCTGGGGTCGAGACAAGAAATGGCTGAAGCGCAATCGCAGTCTGGATGCGCTGATTGAAGATTTCGCTTTCCTTGAGTTCGGTGAAATAGTTGTCCTTGGCCCACACCAGAACGATGCGGTCCTTGATTTGCTCGAACTCTTCGATGGGCATGATTTGCTTGAGCGCGAGTTGCTTGCCCAAGGTTTCGTAGAAGATCGCACCGAAGCGGTTGCGGAGACGGTCAACGAACTTTTGGAACTTCAGTTCGTCTCGTGTGATCTCGCTGGCACGTCCGATATTGAACATGGAGTCGGACTCAAGTCGCGACACCGGGACGTTTAGCGCCTGATATAGCTTCGTGCGGAAGTATTCGACGTGGCCGATCTCACCGAGATTTTGGCCACCTTCGAGCGTATCGATGTTTGTGCCGCTGCCGTCGTCTCGAACCGGAATCCAAAAGTCTTCCGTCATGGTCATGAACTTGCGGTCGTCGCGGATCGTGCCGGTTGCGGCGTCGTAGACCAAGCGGTTCTTGTACTTGGCCATCACTTCGCGCATGTACTGTTCGGCCTTCGCCTTCGGGAGCTTGCCGACGTTGATCTTGAAGACGCGGCGTTCCGGGGCGCGGGCGAGTGAGTAGATGACCGTCGCGTCTTCCAGCATACGAAGCTGGTTGAGCGGCTTGATCGCCTTGTGCAGATACGAGAGCACCATCCGGTTGTCCTTGTCAGTCAAACCGGAGTTGATGTTGATGACCGAATCCACCGTGAGCTTGATGCCCGACTGCGGGTTCTGATAGTAGTAAGACGAGTTGAACGGGGCGTTGTTCGATGACGAGAAGCCCGTTTCATTGTAGATGTAGTACTCATTGACGGGAGCCGCGACCGTCGTTGACGACATCGCAGACACCTTCTGTTGTTCGACTTCGCGGATTTTCTTGATCTTGCGAGAGTCGATCCAGCGCAGTTCCTTGATGCCTTCTTCCGGCGTCTCCGTGTCGAGGATGGCGTTGTAGTAGATACGGCCATCGACAAACCACTTGCGGAAAATTTCGTATCCGAAGTTCTCGAACTCTAGCAGCTTCTTGATGTGCTCGAATTCGGCACGGATCGTGTCGATGATTTGTGGAGGGTAGAACTCTTCCAGATTGGCAAGGTCGAGTTCAATGATCGGGCCGTTCTCTTCCTTGACGATGCATTCGTTCACGATGTCTTCAATCGCGATGTCGCATTCGGCCTGCATGGCCATCTCGCGGTAGCGAGCGATCAGTTCGGCTTCGTTGCGAACCGAGCCGTCAAGGTCAACGTATGTCCCGTAAGCACCACCAGCGGCGACGGTGATAGCACCGTCGTCGTTATCTGGCGTCGTGTAGCTAGACGATTGTTGATTGGGGACACGCTCTGGCTCAAGACGTTGGATCGTCCAGCCGAAAATCCGAAGAGGTTGATTAGGCCCGTTAGCCATTTAGATCACTCTGAACCCGTAGCCTACTTCGGCAGGAGTCTTTCCAACGTGAGACACGTCGAATAGAACACTGCGCTTCAGCGTGTGTTTTGTTATTCTTTTTGTGTTGTTGTGTCGGCAAGCACGTTGAATCGTTTTGAAATTCATATTCTCTCGTGGAGATGCAGAAGCCGCTTCAGTGGAAGTTTCAAATTCTCCCCACGGAGTTATGTAAAGACCGCTGAACATTGGATTATCGCTTCCAGTTTGAATACGGTTCGCAAATCTTTTCTTTGCGGCTACCGACATTTTTCGACGTGTTTCTTCAGTGAAAACACGACCTTTCAAAGCTCTTCGCATGTGTTCAACGTTTGAGCGCTTGGCGGCAGAGTAGGTACGAGATGTCAGTTGCTTGTTTCGTGTTGTCATCATGAAAAGCAATGCCGTGGCCATTTTTGCTTTAGCTTCGCCTGTGTGCATTTTGAACAGAAGCAGATGGCACAAGAAATGCGCTTTAGCGGTGAGATGAACTAGGTTTGAAGGATAGTCGCCGCCGCCCAAAGAGCGCGGAAGAATATGGTGGACTTCAACATTGTCCGTGGCTGGGGAAGCCACGAACTTAGCAATGATGTTGTTATACCACTTCTCGTATTTGTTAGGCCCGTTGGCCATAAGATAAGCCTTTCAGTTCGGGCTTATCCCGTGATCGTGCCCGTGCTTCCCGATACGATCTCGAAATAGTCGTATGCGAAGTTCGTCTCGAAGGCTTCAATCTGGTCCGTGTTTCCCCAATCGAGTCCGATTGGAGCAACTTGAACCGGGAAGAGTCCCGAGAAACGATAGACACGAAGGATTTGTCCCGTTCGCGAATACTGTGTCACCGTCGCGTCTTGCTTGTACTGGTTAGGTGTCGCGGCGGAGGGGAGAGCGATGTTGCCCTCTAGCGTATTTATTGTGTACGCCCAGGATTCGAGTGCGTGACGAACCAGGAAGTCTTCGTCATTGAAGCACGTGACTTGCCAGTTATCGAAGCGGCGGTCGCCCGCCACCTTGATTGTTCGTCCGAAATACGGCACCGGAATTTCACCGAGCGCCGTACCAGGAAGAGAAGCCGCACGGCACATGAACGGCACTTTACGTGCCGCCGCTTGCGCCGCGATAGCTGCCGGGAATGTCACATCCACTTTGAAGAGTGTGCCACGTGCGCCACCGTGAACCAGTTGTGAGCGCATGTCATTTACGTTGAAAGCCATCTAGTGCGTTTCCTTTCTGGTTATTTAGAAGCGCCCAACGACTTCCGAGAACTGAACGGACGTGCCAACGGCGACGAAGTTCAGTTGGATGAAGTTGGTTGAACGAGCGGGCTTCACGTAGATGTCGCCAACGAATTCGTTGCGGTCGATCACACTGCCGGGGTTGTTGGAGTCGTCGCACACCACTTGGAATTCGTAGATGCCACGACGGCCTTGCACGTCACGAAGGAACGGCTCAACCAGTCCACGGAACTGTGCTCGTGTGAATTCGTCGTTGAACTCGAAGAGCAGCGAGCGAGCCGCACGGCTGATCGCCTTTTCGAGAACGATGAACAGACGACGGACGTTGATGCGGTCGAACGCCGATGGGCGTCCGTACAGCGTCTTGTCTCCGTAGAGCATCGTGCCTTGGTTGTGGAACGTCACAACCGGGTTCACGTCGGCCTTGTAGAGTTGGTCGCGCTCTGCTTGGTTCGGGTTGAACGCCAAACGCACCACATTCTTGATTTGGCCACGGTTGTAGCCAGCCGGTGAGTACCACGGGTCTGTCACGTTGTCGGTACGAACAATCGTGCCCGCGATGTCGCCGTTGAGCGGCACGTAGCGGTAGACGTTGTTGTAACGGTCGAACATCCACTTGTAGCCCGAGTCCATCACTGCATACGATGACGTTGCGAGGTTCGCGCGGAAGGCGAGAACGTTCGTCAGCGGGTCATTCGTGTTCAGCACGTCTTCACGGGCTGGCGAGATGCACGCGATGGCATCCTTGCGGACTTCGCAGATGTTTTGCGTGATGTAGTTCGCCAGTGTGTTGTAGAAGTTGTCCACGTCCGACACGCCAGACGTTGCCGGACCACGAGCCTTGCCTTGCAGCACAAGCGAGATGTCCAGTTCGTCGGCATTGGCGAATAGATCGTAGGCCGCAGTCAGCGAACCGACATCGATTGTGCTTTCTGGTGCCGTGTCCAAGCCGCCCGCGAATTGGAACGTTCGCGGCAGGATGTTTGTAGACGACACGAGAGATGCCGCAGTGTTGGACACCGCGTTGGCATTTTCAGAGCCGATCCAGATGTAGTTCGATCCGCCGTTGATCACGGTCTTGTAGTAGTTCGTGCCGCCGTTCTCTTGTGTGGCGTCCGTAGCACGGGATAGACCTTCCCATGCTTCGAGCACCGTTCCGGGAGCGCCAGTGAACTTGCCTTGCTCGTCAACGATGACGATGTGCATTTCGTCCTTCGCCGTGAGCGAGAGGTTGTCCATGAACAGCGATTGGTTTGGAGCACGGTTCACCGAACCGAAGTACTCCCAATAACGAGAGACGGTGTTCGATGAGACGTTCGACGCCAGAGTTACCGGCGATGAGAGCGAGATCGATGCCGATGCGATGAAGTCAGAGTTGGCAGTCGTGTTGGCTGTGGCGCTCTTTGCCGTCACCTTTGCAAACTGACGGCCAGTGTTGGCATTGCCCACTTCCAGGATGTCGCCAACGGCGATGCCAGCCAGGATGTTCGTCAGAACAGTGTGCGAAACCAAGGCGTTAGCTTGTGATACGACGTTCACGGAAGCCGTGTTCGAGCCAGCGACAAACGTGATGGCCGACGTGTTTACGACTGACGAGTTGGCGATCACATCGATTGTTGAGTGGTAGGCGTTTGCGGAGTCGCAGAACGATACCTTCAGTGAGTTGCCGAGCTTGCCGGGATACTTCGCGATGGCGATTGTGTTCGCATCGGGAGTGATTGTCGTGTAGTGGTCTTCGTTGTGGACACGCTGCGATAGTGTGTTGGCCACTGCGCCAGTGTTGGCGAGAGCCGAGCGTGCCGTTGAGTCGATTGCACGTGAAACGTAGAGCTTGTTGCCATAGGCAAGGAACGACGCCGCAGTAAACCACGTCTCGAAGTTGTTGTTGTCGGGCTTTCCGGTCTTGAGTGCGAGCTTGGATTCGCTTTCAACGAGCATGAGGCGATCCACCTCACCCCAAGCGAATACGCCCGCAATCGCCGCTTCAGTCGTCGAAACCGCAGGGACGTTGGTCGTAAGGTCGATTTCGCGCCACGTAACCCCAGGCGATACGGCAAAAGGCATGTGTGATTACTCTCCTAGTTGTTCTAGGGACTATTTAGCCTTTGGCCGTTTTCAAAATTTATCGTCTCTCAAGTACTTGGCTCGCAAATCGTCGAAGAAAGAATGGTCTAGCGCCGTCTCGGAGCCATAGAATTGCTCGTTGAATTTTCGCTCCCACTCATCACCGATGGTCACAGGCTCGCGGAAGTTGGGTGAGTCGAGTCCGGTGATCACGTCTCCGAACGGCGTAAGCTCTTGCTCGAACATGCGTTGGGAGTCCAAACGCACGTTTCGTTCGGTGTCGGATTCGGTAAGCTCCTTGAAGTATGGCTGAAGTGTGAGCCATGCGAAGATCACGAGCGTCATGGTCAAGTCGTCGTGGTGGCCGGGAGCCGCCTTGTGCGTCGATCCTGTTTCCACGAAGTTCGCAAGCTCGTTTAGTGTGCGTTGGTCATTGACCAAGAGCTTGTCCATCTCCACGAGCGTCTTCAGCGTCGAGCAGCCCGTGCGCTTGACTTGCTTCGTCATCTTCACGCCCATTTGGGTACGCTTGCCGAAGCCGCCAGAGATCGTCTGAAGCCCAGCCTTCTCCACTTCTGTCATGAAGATGTGCTCGTACTCGAAGTCGTAGTGGAGGATGTTGGCCACTTGATCGCCGTTGTCGTTGAGTTCGATCAGCACCGCCGCATCGTTGAATTGCTTCGCGACGCGGTAGATGACTTCCGGGAACTGCATCGGCTGGATGGTGTTGTTGTAGTACGTCGCCACGACGCTGTACGGCATGGCCGTGATGTCGATGATGCTGAACGCCGAGTAGTCTCCGCCGACGCCCTGTGCCACGTCCACCGTCATTGCGTAGGTGTGTCCCTTCATCGGGTACTCGAAGATTTGTAGGTTCTCGGAGTCCGATGTTGCCACGGCGGTTTCTGCAACCAGCGTGGCCAGCTTCGGGCCGTGGATGAGCGTCGCCGCCGAACCCATGAAGTGAGCGTCGAATTCCTGAAGGAACTGTTGCTCGCCAATGTTGGCGATTTGCTCGCGCTTCCACTTCTCGCCACGTCCTGGAACTTGGTGCCAGTAGCCTTCCGCACGAGTGAAGAAGTTCTTGTGTTGCTCCGACTCGCGCCAGAGCTTGTAGAACATCTCAAGGCCCTTCGGCGTAGAGGTGATGACGATTTTAGTTTCGTCACCAGACGAGATCGTCGGGTAGATCGATTCGTAGAACTGAAGCTGGATGTTGTGAGGCACGAACGCGAACTCGTCGCAGTAGATGATGTTCACGGTTTCACCACGGATACCAGCGGCGGTCGTACCAGACGTGAAGGCTCGTGATCCGTTCTCTAGGATGATCGAACGTTCGGCCCACTTGACCACGCCTTGCTGTAGCCATAGCGGAAGCAACTC